>JAEEGK010016878.1_pt1 | contig 15990 bp, 19 predicted proteins | sample 8958771 | NCBI WGS metagenome assembly JAEEGK01 (sample SAMN16246547, study PRJNA631951) | gut metagenome | biome: gut microbiome; feature: rumen; material: SC-attached | host: Bos | place: Iran: Karaj | collected 2018-10
CCCCGTCCCCTGCAATAGGCGCTGGAGAGGGCCCGGGAAAAAGGGGTGGGCTTCCTCGGCATGGAGGGCAACATCGACTTTTACAAGCACGTCGGTTTCTCGCTGGCAAGCGGGTTCGGCATCCATTACCATGATTTTCCGAAGGATGCCGAGGTGCCCTTCTTCCTTGCCCAGGAACTCCTTCCCGGATGGCTGGCGTCGAACGGGATAACGGATGCAACTTACTGCCCGCCAAAGGGTTATTTCGTTGCGGACGAGAATCCGGAGGCCTTTGCGGCATACGAGGCCACTTTCCCGCCGAAGGAAAAGCTTCGCATCCCGGGACAGTTGGGCTATGACGGCATCATCCTGGAAACGGACCGGATTCTGCTGCGCCCCTGGCGGGAAAGTGACGCGGCCGCCCTCTTCAGATATGCCTCCGATCCTGAAGTCGGTCCCCGTGCCGGCTGGCCGCCGCACCAAAGCGAGAAAGAGAGTCGGGAAATCATCCGGACGGTCTTCCATAACGACTCCACCTGGGCAATCTGCCTGAAAGAAAGCGGTGAACCCATCGGCGCGATGGGGTACGCACCGTGTGACGGGAACAGCCTTCCGTCCCGCGAGGGCGAACCGCTGGTCGGTTATTGGGTAGGCAAGCCCTATTGGAACAGGGGAATCTGCACGGAAGCACTTCAACTGATGCTTGAGTATATCCGTAAGCACACGGACATCCAGTCCCTGATCAGCAGCCACTTCATCGACAATCCTGCCAGCGGCCGCGTGATGGAGAAGTGTGGCTTCGTTCCCACCGGGGAAACCTGCGTCGACGAAGCGTTTGCCGGTTCCGACCGGCCTATGCGGGTGCTAAGATTGGAACTCGGCAGGAGTGATTCAGACCTTCTTCCGGTGTAGCCAGTGGTCCTTGAGCCATTCGCGGACGGGTTCGTCATAGGCCTTGAAAAGCCCGTAGGCCACGACAATGGCCATGAAGACGATACCGGCCGAAACGGCGACATGCTGCCATAGGGGAGCATCATGGTGCTTGGCGACCCAGTCCATCTGCATATACATCAACGGGTAATGCGTGATGTAAATGGGGTAGGAAATGTTGCCGAGCCATCGGCAGACAGCGGTGCTCCGGGAGTCAGTGGTGACCGAGCCGGCGCCCGTCAGGACGATGAGCGGGAAAAGCACCAGGATGCAGAGCGCCTGATACAGGCCGTCCGGAACACCCTGTTTCCCGCCGATGCACGGCATGGCCAGCAGCACGACGATGACGAGGCTGCACCACCAGAAACCGCCCTTCAGATGGATCGGAGATCCGCTGGGGTTGGATTCGGTCCGATGCCGGGGCAGGATCCGGGAAATGAGCAGGCCGCACAGGAAAGGATACAGCAGCCGTGTGAAGGCGATGTAGATCTGGTCCGGCGTGAGCGCCCAGCCGCCGATCACATTGAACTGCGGCGCTTTCAGAAGGCCGAACACGTTCCAGCCCAAGGTCAGGTCCAGTGTGAAAAAGGCGCACACGGCGCACAGTACGGCGAGCGCGGCCTTGGGAAGATGCCGGAAGATGAACGCATACAGGATATTGCCGATGTATTCGAGGGTCAATGTCCATTGCGGGCCGTTGAAGGAGTTCAGTTCACCCCAGCCGCGGATGTCCAGCCCATTTCCGCAAGGAATCATGAGAAGCCCCATCACGAGGCACAGGGCAAACTTCCAACCTTCCACTTGCAAAGTCTTCGGGAATGCGGTCCCCGAGAAGAAAAACAGCGCCGCTCCCACGAGCGTACCCGCGATTACCATCGGGTGCAGACGCGTAAGACGCCGCTTGAAAAATCCCCAGGTGGACATCCGGTCCCAGCGGTCGTCATAGGCATATCCCACGACAAAGCCGCTCAGCACGAAGAAGAAATCCACCGCCAGGTAGCCGTGATTCACGATTTGAAAGGCCGGGCCTTTGGAATAAGTCTCGAAGATGTGGAACAGGACTACCATGAGGGCGGCCACGCCGCGGAGTCCGTCCAGGATCTCATAACGGGGCTTTGAAGCCAGATAGACGTCGGTCTTTGCCATGATTCATCGGTTTTTTGCAATTGACTTCGAAAATACGCAATTAATTACAATATCACAAAACCGGACCGGGACGTAATCGCAACCGGGTTGCAAGGGTTTCCCCGTATCTTTGCATCGACATGAAACAGAAAGAAAGCGTATGAGTGACAAGATTCAGGAATCCTACCGGCAATCCCGCAACATCTATGACGACGTGCTGACCCGCTCCACCTGGTGGAGCAGACTCTACATGGATTTCTTCTGGGGTGGTGTCGATGACAACGAGATCGCACGGAAGGTACTATCCTACATTCCGGACGATTTCTCCGGCAAGCTGCTGGACGTTCCTGTCGGCACCGGGGTCTTTACGGCGGCGAAATATGCAGGAATGAGAGCGGCTGACATCACCTGCCTGGACTACAGCAACGACATGCTCGACCAGGCGAGGGAACGGTTCGCCCTGTCGGGGATAGAGAATGCCCGGCTGATCCAGGGAGACGTGGGTGCGCTTCCCTTCGACGACGGATCCTTCGACATCGTCCTCACCATGAACGGCTTCCATGCCTTCCCGGACAAGGAGAAGGCTTATTCGGAGGTGAACCGCGTGCTGAAGGAAGGAGGCTGCCTGGTGGGTTGTTTCTGCATAAGAGGGGAGTCCCGCCGCACCGACTGGCTCATGTCGCGGATCCTGTCCCGGAAAGGATGGTTCACCCCTCCGTTCGAAACCTTCGCGTCCTTGCTGGAAAGGCTGGAAAAGGACTATCGTCCGGACGAGTATCACAAGGAAGGGTCCATCGTCTATTTCAAAGCCACGAAGCTTCCATCGGGGGATTAATTGGGAGCTGCCGGCTGATGGATTACCGGACTTTCTGATATTGCTCCTCACTCACGGGTTCCAGCCATTCGTTGGAGGCGCCATCCTGAACGTCTTTATGGAAGGTCAGGTGCTGCATCCAACTGTCCGCTGCCGCTCCGTGCCAGTGTTTGGCTCCTTCGGGGATCTCAATGATGGTGCCCGGAACGAGTTGTACGGCCGGTTTACCCCATTCCTGGTACCAGCCGCGGCCGGCTACGCAAATCAGAACCTGGACCTGCCTATGGTGGATATGCCAGTTGTTCCGGCAACCGGGTTCAAAGGTCACGTTGGCCACGCCGCCATCCATGGGTGCCAGATAGCTGTTGCCGGTGAAGTATTGCGCATAAGCAGAGTTGGGCTGCCCTTTGGGCCAAACTGAGAAATCAACAGTCTGGACAGGAGTATGGGCATCTCCGAGTACGGCGTTCAGTGCACCTCGGAGCCTCTCGGCTTCTGCCAGTCCAACTTTTGCTTCCAATAGGGCAGGCAGGGCACGCAGTTCTTCGTCGCTTACACCCATATTCCGGGCTCCGGAGACGTGGGCGACCAGTTGAGGCTCACATCCGGGCAGGGCGGAGATGGCACTCACAGTGACAATCTCCCGGTCGGCAAAACTGAGGTTGTTACGGGCGAAGATATCACCGAACAGGTGAGCCTTGAGGTAATAGTCGGTGGCAGGGACAAAACTGTAGTCGAAAGGTTGCCCCGAAAGTTTCGTTTGTACGGCTGTACCTTGTTTCAATGCATCGTAATCGGCAGGAAGCGGATCGGCATCCCTGCCGAGATTATCCGTTATTCCTGTTGCTTGGCGCTGTTGCAGCAATTTCTGCAGCGTTCCCAGCGCATTGAGCGAACGCGGGAATCCGGTATAGGCATAAAGCTGTGAAAGCGCTTCTTTGGCTTCGCTCACAGTAAGGCCGTTATTCAGTGCATCTGTCGCGGCCTTTTCAAGACCGGCCTGGTCTCCTTTTGCTTCCAGCGCTGCCATGACGGCAAGTCCCTGCCGACGGGGTGAAAGTGCTTGATTCATATTGTTTTCATTCTTTGTTGTTCTAGGTTGTACAGCATGCGAAGCAGGCTCGGTTACAGCCTGATATCGACGTACCGTACGGCCGCCGAGCTTATACTTTTCACGAAGGGTCGCCGCTTCCTGCATCATAGGAGAGGCGTGGTAACGGTTGAGAGCCGCCTGGTCCGCCCATTCATCGATAAGGAGAAGACCTTCGGGATCATCGGCCGGAAAAAAGTAGTCATAACGGAGACATCCTTCGACAGCCCTGATGCGGCCGGCAATTCCGCTTTCTTCCATTTCCCTGACATACTCCCGGGCAGAACCATTCTCGCCGGAGTAGCGGATATTGATTGTCAGCTGAGCATTACAGGGATTGGAGAAGATGATTGTCAGAAGAAAGATGACAATACCGTACAAATGTGTTCTCATGGCATTATTGCTTCTTTTTCGCTATCTGAGACTGTCTACCCAGGCCTTGATGTCGGATTTCGAAGCCCGATTCAGGGTCTTTCCAGCCTTCCAGTTTATCTCAGGATACTGTGCCTTGAATTCGGCATTTGCCTTGTCGATGCTGCTGCCGCCTGAAGTCGCGAAGAAAATGACGGTCTTACCTTTGAAACCATAGGCCTCGATAAAAGTATTAATGATGGTAGGAGCGGTATACCACCAAACCGGGAAGCCGATGTAAATCAAATCATAGCTGTCTGCATCCTTCAGGTCCTTCATGATAGCGGGGCGTGAACTGCGGTCCTGCATTTCCACACTGCTCCGGGAAGTCTTGACAGTCCAGTCCAGATCCGCTGAAGTATACTTGACCTCTGGTTTGATTTCATGGAGCGTTCCGCCGGTGACGGCGGCAAGGTCCTTCGCCACGGCTTCAGTCGTGCCAGTGGCGGAAAAATATGCTACTAGTGTTTTCATGTCGTCTTTGGTATTCTTGTTATTGTTCTGTCCGCAGGCTGTAAGCGTGATGGCCATGGCGGAGATAGCAAAAAGAATCTTTTTCATTGTATTGCAGATTTACTTAATGTCGCGGTAATCAAAGGGTTGGTATCTATGAGCTTAAGGGATTTGACCATGCTGGCCGTTCCTTCCTTGTATTTCTTGAAATGAGCGGTCTGCAGGTGCGCCTGGTAGGCATCCCAGTCGGCATAGACTTCCAAAATATAGACCATACAAGGATCGGACTTGTCCTGCATGGAGAACAGGCCGACAACGCCTGGTTCCGTGGCCATGGAAACGGTTCCGACCTCTTTGGCGAAGGTCAGATAATCCTCAAGCAGTTCGGGGAAGATCTCAAGTTGCGCCAGTCGCACAATTCTTTCCCCATATTCCCGGACCGGGATATCGGCCCCGAAAAGGCGGGCAGCATTGTCCGTCAAGACATCCCTGGGATCCAGTCCATGAGAGGCCAGGCGTGTTTCCAAGGTATTCTTGGCACCGATCAGAGCCGGTGCGGCCACATAGGGATAGTCTGAACCGTAGAGGATGTGCGAAGGCTCTGTGATGGTCAGGAGCGACTCAAGGGCATCGTCCGTGGCGGCTCCGGCGAGGTCATAATATAGACGGGAAAGGTTGGCATCCACATCTACCGGCTTCATATATCCCTGCTTCACCATTACCGGGAGAAGCCCTTTAAAACGCGGAAGAGCATTCGGAAGGAAAGATCCGCAATGGGGGACTACCACTTTGAGGTCAGGATAGCGCACCAACACATCATGCGCCACCATATTGAGGATGGCACGGGTTGTTTCGGCCAGATACTCGTAGGAAGCCAGCGGAACGGATGCGATCAACCGGTCATTCACGGAAGAGGGTTTGTGTGGATGGGTGATGATGACAGCCTTGCGGCTGTTCAGATAGGCCATCAGCGGTTCCAGTTCCTCATCTCCAAGGTACTGCCCATAGCTGTTCGAGGCCAGTTTTACACCGTCGGCACCCAGCACTTCCAGGGCGTATTTGGCTTCTTCGATTGCCTTGGCTACATCCGGTAGCGGAAGGGCCGCGCAGAAGAGGAATCGGCCCGGATACAGGGCTTTCAACGCCGCAGCCTCTTCGTTGAACTTCCGACAGACAGCTGCAGATTCAGCGCCATCGCCGAAATAAGGCTGCGGAGCCGGCATGGTCAGGACCGAGGTCTGTATTCCCGCCTCGTCCATGAATTTCAGATGCCCTTCAGCATCCCATGCCGGGATGGGAAATCCTTCGTCCATCACCATCCCGTGGGCCTTTATGGCTTCCAGATAAGAATCCGGAATCATATGGCAGTGCATATCAATCTGAGCCGACGCTAAAGGGGTAGTCAGTATCATTGCTGTCAAGCTAACTATGATTTGTCTTGTCATCTTATTTCACTTTTAGTCCGCCTGCTTCCAGCCAGGATTTCAACTGGTCCGTGGTTTTCCCGTTCAGTCTGTCACCGGTTTTCCAGGTTATTTCCGGATAAGTGGACTTCAATTCAGACGCGGCGGAGGAAATCCCGGTGGATCCGGACGTTATGAAGGGTATGATGGTTTTACCTTTGAAAGAATATGCATCCAGGAAGCTGAATACCACTCGTGGAGCCTTGCCATACCAGATGGGAAAACCAAGCAGGACAATGTTATAATCGCCTGCATTCTCGAGGCTTTTCTTGATGGATGGCCTCGTAGATGCCGGTCCGTATTGTTCCTTATAGGCGCGGGTATTCTCATCATAGTAGGTGCTGTTCTCATTTCCGTAGGGGGTCTCAGGGTCGATCATATACAAGGTTCCCCCGGAGAGATTGGCCAGGGATGATGCTACAGTTTTTGTGTTGCCGGTGAATGAGAAACAGGCAACAAGGACTTTGGCATCCTGCAACTCCACCTGAGGGTTTTCATCATCGAAAGAGGTAGTCTGAACTATTTCCTTGCTGCATGCCATAAGGACAGACAGCAAGGAAATAACAAGATATAGGATATGTCTGAACTGTTTCATCTTATTCCATCGTATGTTCCCAGTCGCCGCGGGTGTCGATGCCTGTCGCATCGGCGAGGGCTTCCAGGCGGGTGATTTCTTCGGGTGTAAGGACGATATCCATCACCTGTGCGGCTTCCAGCACGTGGCGCTCCTTAGTGGCGCCGATGATAGGCATGGTGCCTTTGGAGAGGGCCCAGGCAATGCCCACCTGCGAACATGAGAGACCGTATCTGGTGCCAATTTCCTTCATGGCATCAGTAAGGGCGGTCAGCTGGCCCAGGATGGGATTGTATTTCTGCCCGCGGTCGCTGTCTGCAGGAAGGGGATTCGCTTCGTTGTATTTTCCGGACAGAGCGCCCTGTTCCAGTACCATATAGGCCCAGAATCGGATGCCGTTCTCCTTGCAGTAGTCCAGCACGCCGCCTTTTTCGGAGGATCGGTAGAGCAGGCTGAAATGGTTCTGCACGGCAGATACCTTGAATCCGGCTTCGCCCAGGATCTCATTGGCCCGGCGGATTTCTTTGATGTTATGGTTTGAAACGCCCACTTTTCTGACTTTGCCGGACTCCAGAAGAGGAATCAGGCCCGGAGTCCAGCGCTCCACGTCCATCGGGTTGTGGATCCAATACATGTCGATATAATCCAATCCCATCCTATCCAGGGAGGCTTCGGCCATCTTGGTTACGCTGTCGTCATAAACTTCGGCCAATTGAGGGGTGAATTTGGTAGAAATGAGCACGTCTTCACGCTTATAGGCCGATGCCAGATGCCCCAGAATCCTTTCCGATTCGCCCATGCCATAGACCGTCGCCGTATCCCAAAGGTTCAGGCCGGATTTCATGGCAGCCTCGAAGACCGGTTTCAGGTTGTTTTCATCGGTGTTGCTTCCGAAGACGGTGTCTCCTCCGAACATGCCTGCGCCCCAGGCCCAGGTTCCAAGTGCTATTTTCGGCTCTTTCATAAAATGTTGGTTTTCTCTGTAGCAAAGGTCGTAGTTTTATCATGGAAAGGACATAACCGATTTACGGATTCGTATATCAGTTTTACGGAATCTGCACCTTTTTTTGTATTTTTGATGCATGGAAAAGGTCCTTCATGTACAGTCTGTCAATGATTATGCCCGCCATGTGGGTGCTCCCGTTCTGCATCCGCTGGTAAGCGTGATCCATTACGACGAATTGGAGAACTGTCGCCATGCCTTGAACGAATACGGGGTTTATGGCATGTTCCTCATGAAGGAAAGTCCCTATACGATATCCTATGGCAGCGGGAATTATCGGTTTGAAGCCGGCTCCCTGATGTGTGTTGCGCCCGGCCAGCGGGGCGGAGTGACTGATGACGGAGAAATCATCCATATCAAAGGCTGGGCGCTGCTCTTCCACCCGGACTTCCTGGCCGGGACTCCGCTGGAGCGCAGAATCAGGGATTACCACTATTTCTCCTACTTTAGCAATGAGGCACTTCTTCTTACGCCGGACGAATGGGCACGTCTGGAGCGCTGTTATTCTGCTATCAGGAAGGAATTGACGGAGTTTCCGGATGACAGGCATCTGAAGGCCATCGTCATATCGTATCTGTCGCTCCTTTTCGAGTTGTCCGCACGCTTCTACGAGCGGCAGTTCCGGGGAGAAGGTAGTTCTGAAGAAGAGTTCAGCCACAGGCTAAATGCCGTTTTGGAGCGTTATTATGCTGAAAGGAAGCATCTCGAAACCGGCATCCCCACCGTCCGCTACCTGGCAGGCGAATTATTCCTTTCTCCCAATTACTTTGGCGATCTGGTCCGCGTGAAAACCGGCGAGAGTGCAACGCTGTTCATCCGGCATTTTGTGATGCAAAAGGCCAAATCCATGCTGCTGGCCGGTCGTTCCGTCTCTGAGGTTTCCGATTCCCTGGGATTCGAGTATCCGCAGAATCTCACCCGTATGTTCAAGAAGGAATTCGGGGTGGCTCCGAGTCAAATAGATAAGAATAATCCCTCAAAGATCTGATTATATGGGTTACCGAGAAGAAGCCATAGAATGCGTAAAAGATCATGTTCTCCCGATCCATCAGCAAATATATGCCAAGTATGGTGGGGATTTCGACAGGATTTACTCGGAAGGATACAATAGCAAGTCGTATCAGGGTAGGGTGGTCAAGCCGGGAAAGGTTTATGAACTGAGTTATCTGGAATGTTCCTGCCCCAAGGTGAAGTGTGGGCTCAGGAGCAATCCGGAGCAATGCGAATGTTCCAGGCAAAGCATATTATTCATTCTCTCGCAGCTTGAACCTGACAGTCGGTTCGATGTCCGGATTGTGAATACGATACTCCGAGGGGGCGAACGTTGCACTTTCAGGATAACAAGACATGCCGGTTTGAAGCGACTGATTGCCATCTGCGGGCTGGACTGCGAAAAGTGTGACGCCTACATCGCCACGAAGAACAATGACCAGGCACTGCGGGAGAAGACGGCCAAACTATGGGCAGAACTGAATAATGCGCCCATTCTTCCGGAACACATCAACTGCGAGGGTTGCCGTATGGACGGGGCCAAGACCATATTCTGCAGCTCTTTGTGCGAGATCCGAAAGTGCGCTGTCGCCTAGGGGAAGAATAATCCTCAGGCGAAGAAGAACCTGGAATCTCTCTAATAGTGACTATTACTCAATTACGAAACTCCTTGGATAAAAGTCGCTGTAGAAACGGCCATCAATTGCGGTGAACTTCAGCACGCAGTAGTTAGGATCAGTTACACCGGCGGGATAGTATTGTGTGTCACCCTTGCGCCAAATCATCTCCTTCGATGCGGCATCGGTCAATACCTCCATCGTACCTCTGAGCATCATGCCCTTAAATCCTTTGGCATCGCAAAAATAGATGCAAGCCTTGGGGTTAGCCTTGTATTGAGCCACACGTATTGAGAAGGTGTTGGTCGTAAAGTAGAAGGTTTTGATACCTTCACGCTTACGTGGCTTCAACATAGCCTTGGTCCAGGGAAAACCATCTTGGTCGACTGATGAGATGTAAGCGATGGGCTTTTTGTCGGCCATCTGAGCAATGAGTTCTTTAACGCCTGCCAAAGCAGGGTTAGCATTCATGACTTCATCGTTACTGACATTCAACGTTTTACGCCAACGTTTCAGCTGCGGGAAATACGTTTTCATCCGGCCGACATACTCCTCTTTGGTAATGGGTTTCTCCAACCCCTCGTTTACTGCATCAACAAACTGCGCACAATGATCGATCATCTCTTCCATCGTGCAGTCCTGCAAGAATTTCCCATCCCTGTAGCAATACATGCAGTAATCTTCATTCTTACTGCCGTCGGCATTCGTGCCGAGGATCTCATCGGTGAGCGGCATCCCGCAACTCTGGCAAAAAAGTAAGTGTTTCATCATTTGTCTTCATTCTATCGGTTGCAAATTCAGGTCAACTTATATCGAACCTTATCCGGTTATGGTGTCTTCGATATCGGTAAAAGCGTGAAGCCTTGTTTGCGCAGGAGTGAAACAAGCCCTTTTTCTCCTGTAAGGTGCCCCGCTCCGACTACGATCAGAGTAGGGTGGGAGCGGATGGCATTACAGAGGACAGGCATCCAAGTTTGATTCCTGTCCAGGACGAGTTCCCTGCCGGCTGGAGTGGAGGACACGGCTGCCATCTCCTTTTCAATGGCTTGAAAGTCCTGTAATTGATACGCTTGGTGCAGAGCCGTCATCTTCGATTTGAAAACTTCCGGATCGGATTCAGGCGACCGAGCCCATTCCAGAAGATTTTTCGCCTGTTCTTCGAGGCTGTGTTTCTGCCCGTAGATCAGGCTCAGTTGATAATCGAGCGTCTCAAGCCCAAATACCAGTTTCCCCATCGACTTTGCCCGCCTTTGCAAGCCAAAATCCATAGGTTCTTCGTCTGATTGGAATAACTCGGGAAAAGTTTTCCGCATCAGTTCTTGGGAAAGGAATTGAGAAAGCCCTTGGGGGGAGAATTGTACTTTACTGTATCGGATTCCGGTAATCTTGGCGACCAAATCCAGGACGTCGGACAGTTCTTCCTCTGAAAACAGGCTTTCGAAGGTACGTCCTTCGGGCATCATCATGATTTGGTTCGATTGATGGGAGGTCTCATCAAAGATAGAATACTCGAAATAGGTTTGTTTCACGTTCTGTAGCGCCTCATTGAATCCCACAATGCTGTCACAGAACGTATCCCTTTCAAGGTGGAATGAACCCAGCAGGTAAGAAGGTTCGGGCATATCCTTTCCGGAAATCTGCCAGAACAACTGTGCCTTGGCCGGGAATGATAGGGCTAAGGCGGAGATAAGTGTCAATAGGGTTTTCCTTCTCATGGTAACAGTCGATACTTTCTTCATTTCTGGTTTAAACAAAGATAACGATACTTATCGAAAATCAAAAAGAAATTATTGAATTTTGCAAGGAAAAGACACCGTTTTGCTATTCTGCCGTAGAATCCGTATGTTTGTTTCGTCAAAAACGATGTTTTGCGGATTGCGATGGACAACATAGAAAGCATTATTCAGGAAGTATCAGGGAAAGACTCTTCGGTGCTCTGCCGGGAAGTCACGTCCATTGGAGATACGATGGACGTTCTTCGAAGCAAATGGGTTCCGGAGATCCTCACGGCTATCATTTGTGGAAGCACCCGGTTTACGGACATCCAGGCAGCGGAGCCAGACTGATAAATCGCCGTTTTTCAGTTTTCGACATGATGAATTCAGGACAGGCGTTCCGATCAACGCCTGCCCTGAATAGAATTGAGTTTAAAATAGCCTAAGCCTTATTGAACTTCGTCTTGGGCTGTTTGCAGCGCGGGCAGCGCCAGTCGTCCGGGAGGTCTTCAAAGGCTACCCCATCGTGTTCAGCAGGATCATATACATAGCCGCAGATAGAGCAGACATATTTGCCGGAAGCCTCCTGCTTGGAAAAGTCCACCTCCGCCAAGACTGTCGGTACGGGATTGTCCAAATCCATCACGCGTTTGGCCTCCAGGTTCTCATAGCCCTGCGGGGTATGGGTGCCACAATAGACGGTGGGGTGATTGCGGATGAACTCCCGGATACGGTTCTGGGTTTCACGGGCGGCAGGAAGGTCATCATAGACGACGGACAGTTTGTCTTCATACAAGGCTTCATCCACATAGGTGATATCCCCGTGAAACATATAGAACAAACCCTCCATCTCAGCAATCACAATGCTGTTGCCCTTGGTATGGCCCGTTGCTTTGATGAGGTAGATGCCATCCGCGATCTTCTGGCTCTCCGGGAAATTGAAGTACGCCCCGTCGCTGAAACTCACCGGGACAAGGTTTGAAAGCCCCTGGAGTTCCGCGGCATCCATCTCGTTCTGGTTGACATAGACCTTTGCAGAGGGGAAACTCTTCAACTCGCCGCTGTGGTCGGCGTGGCGGTGGGTGAGGAGGATTTTCGTCACCTGCTCGGGTTTGTAGCCAAGGGCCGCCAGCGCTTCCATATAACTGCAGATATCCTTGCCGGTGTAGGCCGGGCTGTTCTCGTCGGGCACTTCCTCGGGCGTCCCGGCAGGAAGTCCGGTATCGATAAGGATTACCTCGCTGCCGGTATCGATCAGATAATTCTGCAGGCTGCCGCGATAACGGACATTCTTGTCGAACTTGTCCATCCCTTCCTCGCCCCCGAAGGCGAAAGGCTGGGAGTAGAAACCGTCTTTCCTGAATTCTACGGCTTTGATTTCCATCGTCGGCTTATTTTGCGGGTTCCCACTTGCAACGGACGGGAGAGACGATGGCGCCTTCCTTTTTCAGTTCGGCAAAGGCTTTGTCGACATCCTTGCGGTCAAGGCCGGTGATTTCTGCAATCTTGCCGGCGTTCACGGGCGCGCCGAATTCGCGCATGGCTTTCAATACTTGCTCTTTCATGGCTTTATAAGTTTAAAGTGTGAATAATCATGGACGTTTCTTCTGCCTAAAAGGACAATCACAAAGTTAAACTTTTTTGCGGAAGGACATGCAAGCAAGATGAAACAATAACCGTTAGATACATATCTAACTATTCTGTGTGACTTGGAGAAGTTGTATTTGATTGGTTTGTCGGGCAAAGATGAGATCATAATCGATAAATCGCCATAAATGGGGATTTCGTGCGAAAGGAAAGCTCCGTAATTTTGCAGTCGTGTAATGCGAGACTGTCAAAACTTGTAACTATGGGCCTTCTTTCCAAGATTTTCAGCAACACCCGCAAGCCGAAAGGCTTCTGGGGCCGCATGATGGTGGCCGGGATGAACGGCGGTTCCCATGCGGTGATGGCCGCCTGGGGGCTGGACCTCGCCAACGTCCCCGCAGAAGGGGAAATCATCGACATCGGATGCGGTGGCGGAGCCAACCTCGCCCGCCTGATGGACCGGAGCCTCCGTGCCAATGTAACAGGCGTGGACTATTCTCCCGTCTCCGTGGAGAAATCCCGCAAGGTCAATGCCGACGCGATCGCCAAAGGCCGCTGCAAAGTGCTGGAGGCGAGCGTTTCGAACCTTCCTTTCAAGGAAAACACGTTCGGAATGGCCACCGCCTTCGAGACGGTCTATTTCTGGCCGGACATCGAGAAGAGTTTTGCGGAGGTACGGCGCGTCCTCTCTCCCGGAGGAAGATTCCTCATCGTCAACGAGGACGACGGTCTGTCCGGCAACAACGAGAAATGGGAGAAGATGATCGAGGGGATGCATACCTACACGCCCGATGAATTGAAAACCCATCTCAAGGCGGCCGGATTCAGGGACATAACCGTCCATCGGAACGAACCCAAGCACTGGCTTTGCGTAACGGCGGTAAAATGAAGAAAGTCTACAAGCCCCTGAATATGGTCATGAACGGCCGCTACGCCGTTCTCTATGGGAAACTCGCCCCGGCCATCCAACTGGAAATCCTTGCCAGGATGGCCGAACTCATTGAGGAAGAGAGGGATTACGAGGACAAGGGGAACTACGGCCATTTCTGCAACATCCTCCCGACCATCGCCATTGATGAAGTTCTGCAGCGGAATGGGAAGTCGCCTGAGGAAGCCTTCGAACTCGTCTCCACCCATATGTGGGCGGCATTGACTCCCGCCACTTTTCAAAGGTTGTCCCGGATTCCTTTCTTCCTCCCGGTGATGCGGAAGATCATCCCGCTGGGTTTCAAGTACGGCTCCGGAAAGGGCTGGAAGTACGTCTGGCACCCGGAGGATCCGAAGGACTTCTACCGCTTTGAGACGCTGGAGTGCCTGTATCGGTATGAGTTTTCCAAGCACGGGGTGCTGGATCGATTCGGGCCGATGTTCTGCCGCAGCGACATCATCAACTACGGAAATCTTCACAACATTGATTTCATCCGCACCCGGACCCTCTGCCAGGGCGGCGACTGCTGCGACTTCCGCTTCGTGAGACACCGCAAGGGAGAGGTTTGGGAGCGTACCAAGAGTATCTAAGCAACATCGAATATGAAACCGAACTATAAAAACTGGATGCCGAAAGGCATGATCTGGAGTTTCGCGGCAGGGGCCGCCGTGGCGCTGGCGCTGACTCTGATTGTTGGTGTCAACTGGCTGAAAATCCTCTTTCTCATCCTGACTCTTATCTTGGCAGGGGGGACCGTCTGGACGGTGCTGATGTACCGGGCCTTCTCCTATGACGGGAAGCGGCAGATGTCCCGCCAGATCATCGACGGCGTGGCGGAGTATGTCAAACTGCCGGAGGGAGGCCGATGCCTGGACGTGGGCTGCGGTAGCGGTGCACTGACCATCGCCGTTGCAAAGCGGAACCCGCAGAGCGCAGTGACCGGCATCGACCGCTGGGGTGCGGAGTACGCCTCCTTCAGCAAGAGGCTCTGTGAGGATAACGCCCAGGCAGAAGGCGTGGCCGGGAGGACCCGCTTCGCCCGGGGAGATGCACAGAAACTCGATTTCCCGGACGGGATCTTTGACGCCGTCACGTCCAATTACGTATATCACAACATACCCAGTCGTGACCGCCAGGCCATCTTGCTGGAGACCCTGCGCGTCCTGAAAAAGGGAGGGACCTTCGCCATCCACGACATCTTCTCCAAGGATAAGTACGGCGACATGCAGTCCTTCTTGAAGAAACTCAAGGACCTCGGCTATGAACATGCGGAACTCATCCCCACGGACAACGGCCGATTCATGTCTCCCTGGGAGGCCAAGTGGATGGCCCTCAGCGGATCGGCTGTTCTTTTAGGAAGGAAGTAGTCTTAACTGACAGACAGATACAGGCCCCGGCAGTCTTGGATGATTGCCGGGGTTTTGCTTCGGAATTTTCCCAGAAATCGACTTATCAAACAATCCAAGCAGAATCAGAGTGCTTGTACAGGTCCCAATCGTGGACCGGTGCAAGCAAAAATGGCCGAAAATGCATTGCACCGTGCTGACCCCTCTGAACCCGTCTCAAGACGCGAAAACCCGGCCGTCAAGGCCGGGTTGTTTCGCGTGTACGGGGTCGTTAACTTATATCTAACTTTTCTGGAAGATATAGAAAGGATGTATCTGCTTGGTATACAGGCTACTAGTACTTAATCTTGAAGTAGTCGAGCAGCGCTTTGTAGTTGTCTTGAGCCGTGAGGCAGGTGTCGGTGAGATAGCCGTTGATATGGCCCCATTCGCGAAGACCGCGGTAGTAAAACAGTTTCAAGTCATCCGTGATGATGAACGGGACGATGCCGTTCGCCAGGCATTCCTTGAACAGGATCAGTCGCCCCACACGGCCATTTCCATCCTGGAACGGATGGATCCGCTCGAACTTCTGGTGAAAGTCGATGAGGTCTTCCAGCGTTTTCTCCTTTTTGGCATGGTAGGCGGACAGCAAATCCTTTATCCGCCGATGGACTTCCTCCGGCGGGCAGGTGTCCATCCCTCCCACCTCGTTCGGCAGTTTCTTGTAATCGCCCACATGAAACCAGGTTTTCCGGCTGTCCGACGTGCCGGATTTCAGGATCCGGTGCAATTCCTTAATCAGGTTCTCGGACAGTTTTTCATCGGCCCGGTCGATGATCAGGTCGATGCATCGGAAGTGGTTGGTCGTCTCCACGATATCATCGACATTCACGCTTTCGTCCGAAATGCCGATGGTATTGGTCTCAAAGATGAAACGCGTCTGCTCGTGCGTCAGCCGGCTCCCCTCGATGTGGTTGGAATTA
>JAEEGK010016881.1_pt1 | contig 15988 bp, 6 predicted proteins | sample 8958771 | NCBI WGS metagenome assembly JAEEGK01 (sample SAMN16246547, study PRJNA631951) | gut metagenome | biome: gut microbiome; feature: rumen; material: SC-attached | host: Bos | place: Iran: Karaj | collected 2018-10
TAAAAATATATTTCCATTATCATCATTAATAAAATTATCAGAAAAATTATTATAATCTGCAAAATCAAAGAAATAAAAATTTTTACTATTCATATCATAACACATAATATTTTTTCCACCAAAAATAGTAAAAATTAAATTTTCACTTCCTCCTAAATCTTCAATATTACTAATTACTTTAATTTTAGATTCTGAAGGAATTATATTTAAATCTGTTTCTAATTTTAATTTTGTCATTAATTTTGAAGTTGAAATTGATCCTCCTAAAATTTTCCTTTTTGATGTTATTTTTGTTATTTTTTTTAATAATTCTTCTTCTGTATATGGAATTCCTTTATAAGTTAATTTTTTTTCATTTTGAATTTGTAAATTATCAAATTTTGGTTTTATTGATTTTAATTTTGTATTTACACTTTTTAAATTAGAAATATTTGTATCATAGTCATTTAATTTTTTTAATAAATTCTTATTTTCTTCATTTAAGGTTAAAATATCGTTATTATATTCTATTACTTGTTTATTAAATAATTTATTTTTTTCTATTAAATCTGAAATATTTTTTTGTTCTCCTAATCTTTCATCTACTAATTTTTTATTTTCATCCATTAATGTTGATATATTTTTTTTTGATTCTAAAATTTGAGACATTAAATTTTTATTTTCTTCTTCTAATTTTGGTAAATTTGATAATTTTGATGTTAATATTTTATTGTTATTTTCTAAGTCTGAAATATCATTTTCATTATTTTTTATTTTTTGATTTAATTTTCTATTTTCTAATTCCATATTGTTTAAATCATTTTTTAATTTGTTTAAATCATTTAATAATTTTTGATTATCATTTGATAAATTTAATAATTGATTTTTATATTCTAAATCATCATCTTTATTTTTGTTTAATAAATTTTTTAAATTTTGTAATTCTTTGTTTAAATTATTATTAGTATTATCTGAATTTAATAATTGATTTTTTAACTTTTCAATTTCATCTTTTTGTTCTTGAATTATATTATCATAATATTCATTATTAATTTTACTATTTTCATTCTTATTATTAAAAGTAATAGAAGGTTCCTTTATATTATTTTCTAATTCTTCAATTTTAGTATTTAATTCATTAATAATAAGATCTTTAGTATTATCACCAATAATTTCATAATCAAAATAATCAATTGATAAATCATTTTGTAAATTATGTTTAGGAATATTTTTAAATAAATTTTTATTCTCATTATCAGTTGAATTTGTACTAATATAATTAGGATTATTAATAATTCTTTGACTATCATTATAATTACTTTCAATTTTATCTAATTCAGGAACTTTATTATTCCTTTTTGAAACTTTTGGATTATCCTTATTATAATTATTACTATTAATATTACTATTATTAATATAATTATCTTTTTCTAAATCATTATTGTCATTTTTTAAAGAAGTAGGAATATAATTTCTATTTGAACTTGGATTATCATAATTTAATCTTTGATAATCATAAGATTTATAAGGAGAAATTTGTCTATATGTATTAGGTTCAGTTTTTTTATAATCAGAATATTGATTTATATATGGATTATTATAATTATTAATTTTATATGGAGATTGTAAATTATCATAATTTCTATATGAATAAATTCTATCTGAACTACCACAATCATCACAATTATTTCTTTGATTATTAATTTTATAATCATCATTTCCTTTAATTGAATTTAAAAGACTATAAAATTCCATTTTTGATTTAGTTAATTTTTCTCTTTCTGAATTACTTAAATAATCAGTTTTAACATAATTTTTAGGAACATAAAAATTATTTCTATTAAAAGTAGTATTTGTAGTATTTAAATTTAAAGAAGTTGGATATTGTTTAATTGATTTTTTTTCATTCATTAATTTCATTTTTAAAGAAGTTAATTCTTGGTTAAAATTATCTAAATCACTTTCTATTTTTCTATTTGGACTTTTCATTGAAGAATTAATTGAATAATATGAAGGATATTTTTTACTTTCTGAAAATATATTTTTTTCACTTTTTATATTTCTAGAATTAATATTTTGATGACATGGACAATTACAAGTACAATGACAACAAGAACAATGACAAGTACAACAATTACATGATTGTATATTTAATTGACTTTTTGATTGTAGATATTCATAATTTGATTTCATTTTTTTTTTTAATTTTATTTTATTTTTTTTGGATTTTTAATATTAACGTTTATTTTTATTTAGATAAATAATCAAAAAATTTTTACTTTTTTTTTTTTTAATTATTATTTTATAATATTAATTTTATATTGATATTTGTTTTAATAATTCAATATCTTTTATAAAAGTATCTTTTTTTTTTATTTCAATTTCTAATTTTTGAATTATATCTGAAAATTTATTTATTTCTTCTTTTTTACATTCATTAATCATTAATGAATGGTAATATCTTGCACAAGTTACATTTTTTTCATCTAAATAATTATTTATTAATCTAGCATAACTTTTTGTAAATTTATTATCTAATTTTCTTATTATTTCTATATCACACTTTTTTGCTTCTTTTGTTTTTTTTTGCTTTGTTAATGAAAGAGATAAATTTGATAATATTAATTTTTTTTGATTTAAAATTTCTTCATTTAATTCTTCTTTTGGTAAATTATTTATTTTATCTATTATTTCTTTATAACCTTTTTCTGCTTCTATAAAATTTCCATTTTTTGTAAATTCATTTACTTTATTTTTTTCTTCTATTATTTCATTTAATTTATTATTTGATTCCATAATATGACTTAAAAAATTTTAAATATTTTTTTCAATTCATAAATAAATTATTTAAAATTTAAAATGAAATTTTAATTGAAATGGATAATTTTCATGATAATAATAATTTCCATCAATCTAATGATAATTACTTAAGAGAAATGGAAAAAAATTCTAAAATATTTGAAGAAAAAATGAAGAGATTAAATAATTTTAAATATTCAAATAATATAGAAAATAATATATCAGAAAGAAATTATAATCCAAATAATAAAAGAAAATTTAATCAAAATGATAATATAAGTGAAAAATATTATAATGAAGAAATAGATAACTATTCTAATATTGAAAATGATTTTTATAATAATAATAATAATATTAATAATTTTAATAATAATAATAATTATGATTTAAAAATAGAACAATTGGAAAATGAAATATCATATAAAGATACTTTAATAAATGAATTAAGAGAACAATTAAATCAAAAAAGTGATGATTATAATTTAATTAATAATAAAAATAATAATAATGATATTACTAATGTTAAGGAATTAGAAAGAGAAATTGAAAATTTAAAACAAAGTTTAGATTTAAAATATTCTGAAAATAATGAATTAAAAGAAGAAAATGAGAATTTAAAGATAAAAAATGATAATTTAAAAATTGAAAATGAGAAATTAAAAAGTTTTAAAGAAAAACAAATAAATCAAAGTGATAATTTATCAATTGCACTTAATGAATCAAAAGAAGAAGTTAATAATTTAAGAAGTAGGATAAAAGAATTTGAAAAAAATAAACTTCAATTTGAAAAAGATTATGAATCATTATATAAAAATTTCCAAAAAATAAAAAAGGAAAATGAAAACTTTAATTCACTTTTAGAAGAACAAAAAGCAATATCATTTAATTTAGAAAAAGAATTAATATCATTAAGAAATATATTAGACAAAAAAAATAATGAATCAAACAAAAATAATAATAATAAAAATAATAATAATACTTTCAATTCAAATAACAATTATAATAATAATTATAATAATAAAAACCAACAAAATAAACAAGAATATTATACAAGATATTCAAAACAAAATTCTTATGAAAACGAAAATACATATTCAAATAATTATAAAAGTAATTATTCAAATAAACAAAATTATAATAATGATGAACAAAATTTTAATGATAATAAATCTCAATATTCTTCAGTTAGAAGCTCTTATAATAGAAAAAATTCCCAAAATTTAAAAGAAAAAAATCCTGATTTTGATTTTGAAGGAATTAATCTTTTTCCTTGTGAAGCAAAATTAAAAGAAAATAAAAAAGAAAATGATTATTTAGAAAATCAATTAAGTATTTTACTTGATAAAAAAAAAACTTTAGAAAATTCACTTTTAAAATTGCCTGAAAGACCTAGATCATTAAATGAAATAAAATTAAAAAAAGAAACAAATGAAGAAATAACAAAAATTGATGAAGAAATCAATATAATTAGAACTAGACTTCGTAAATTAAATTATTAATCTTGATAAAAATATTTATTTAATATAATATTCTATTTTTTATATTATTTTTGATAACAATAAATAAAAAATTTGAATTTATCAATAAAATAAATAAACCATTATTTAAATATAAATTTTCAATAATATATTTTTTTTCATTTTGACTTTTAATTTAATTTTTTTTTTAAATAAAAAATTTTAAAATATTTCACTATAAATTAATTAACCTTAATTATTCCCTAAAAAACATTTATTTATATAATAAATAATAAAATCAAAAAAATCCAAATAACCTCTTCTTTAAAACAAATAAAGTCCTTAAAAAAATAATTAAAAATTTCAAAATACAAAATAAAAAATTAAAAAAATTTTTCCAAAAAATTTAATTCAAATAAAAAAAATGTATGTTTTAGAAGGAAATACAAAAGTATTCAATCATCAATATAAAAAAGATTTAAGAGAAATGATAAACAATGAAGGAAAAATAAAAAATATTCAACAAACACATTTTAGTTACATTTTAGATAAATTAATAACCCAAAGTGGAGTAGGTGAAATATTAGATATAATAAATTGTTCATTAACATTCATAGAAGTAATTTTTTATATTCTTTCAACATATACTTATCCTGAATTTAATCAAACACATAAAAATACAAATCATATAATGAATGTAATTGAATCAATCTTTTTAATTTATTTTATATTTCATTTAATTTTACGTTTTTATATTTCTCAAAGTCGATTTTTATTTTTTTTTTATTTAGTAAATTTAGTTGATATTTCTTCTATAATTTGTTTATTATTTGCAAGACATAGTTTCATAGATGAAAATAATAAATATTTCATGCGTCTTTTTCGTATGATTCGTTTTGGTTATTTATTTAAAATAGAATCAATACTTCAAAAAAGAACAAATGAACAAATTCGATATTCTTATAAATTAATAATATCATTAATAACAATAATATTCCTATCAACAGCAGTAATATTAGAATTAGAAAATTTATATGTTCGTCAAAAGCAAAATTTAAGTGAAAAAAATCCAAATTTCCTTAGAACATATTCAGATTTAGAAACATTTCAATTTCATGATATTTTATATTTTGAATTTGTAACATTAACAACAATAGGTTTTGGTGATTTAACACCACAAAGTACATTAGGTCGTTTAAGTACAATAGGAACAATAATAATAATAATTGCAGTTATTCCTGCTTTATATTCAAAATTAGCAATTGTATTTTCACTTAGTTCAACATATTCACGTCAAAGTTATAAAAAAATGACAAATAAAAATAAACATTTAATTATTTTAGGTGATTGTGGTCCTGAAAGTTATGAAGCTTGTTTACAAGAATTATATCATGAAGATCATGGTAATGTTAATTTTGATACTGTTATTATGCAAACTGAACCAAATGAAGAAATGATTAAAATGATTAAAAAAGGAAATTATGGTAATCGTGTTCATTATCTTGTTGGTAATTCACTTAATCATAAAGATTTATATAGATGTAAAAGTGATAATTCAATGTGTGTTATTATACTTGCTAATAAATTAGTTTCTGATCAAAGACAAGAAGATTTTAATAATATTATGAAAGCTTTTTCTGTTAAAAATTTTGCTTGTATGAAAAGTGGTATTCCTAAAACTAGAGTTTCTATTCAATTACTTTTACCACAAACTAAAGATGTTTATTATAGTTCATTATTAACTAAAAAAGATTTTGATTTAAATGCTCAAATTATTTGTGTTGAAGAATTAAAATTACAAATGTTAGGTAAAAGTTGTTTATGTCCTGGTATTAATACAATAATTGCTTCTTTAATTACTAGTCAAAAACCTTCTGTTGATGATTTAGAAGAAAATATTCCAGTTTTTTTTAATTGGTATAGAGAATATTTAGAAGGTTTAGGAACTGAAATTTATTGTATTAAATTAAAAAGTGAAATTTTACATAATATGACTTTTATTGATTTAGTAAGATTAATTTATGATTTAACTGGATTTATTGTTATTGGTACTGATGTTGTTTTTGAAGATTTAAAACCTTTTGTTTGTTTAAATCCAATTTATGCTTTTTCTCCTTTTGATCATTTAATTTATTTATTAGCATTTAATCAACCTGATGAAAATGAAATAAATAATATATTAGAAGAATATATTGAACAAAATAAAAAAGGAACAATAGAAAATAATAGAGAAATGGTAAAAGTACGTAGATTAAAAAAATCATATTGGGCTAATTTAGGTAATGATGGTCTTCCATTATATGAAAATAACTTAAATTTCTCTTTAAATACAATAACAGAAGAAAATGAAATAAATACAACAAGTACAAATTTAATAGAAGATGATAATAATATAGAAAATATATCAAAAATAAAAAAATTAGATAAAAATCAAGATCCAAGTATTATAAATAAATTAGGTTTCATAAACACAATTCATCCTCGAACACAACATGACAGTGAAAATTTCAGTGAAGAATTATTAGATCATCATATAGTAGTATGTGGAATAGGACCAAATTTAAAAAATTTAATAATGCCTTTAAGAGCACGTTCAATAAGAGTAAAAAATTTACCAATATTAATAATGGATAAAAGTGAACATATACCATCAGAATTATGGAAAGAAATACAATATTTTCCAGATGTATATTACATGCAAGGTAATGCAATAAAAAGTGAAGATTTAAAAAAAGCAGGAATACCAAAAGCAGAAGCAGTTATAATTTTATCATCAAATATTATTGAAAAAGATCAAGAAGATATGAGAGATGCTGATACTATTTTTATTTATAAAGCTATTAAAAATGAAGCTAAAAAAACTTTAATTATTGCTGATATTTCATCAGTTAATTCAATTGGTTATATTTGTAATTATGGAGATCAAAATATTGAAAGTCAAGGTTTTTGGTTAAGTGAAGCTTTTGCTTCTGGAGAATTGTATATTAGTTCTATGCTTGATACTTTAATTTGTCAAACTTTTTTTAATCCTTATTTATTAAGTATTATTCAACAATTAATGTTAGGTGATGCTTCTTTTAAATTTCCTGTTGAAATTACTAATAAGTTAAAGGAAAAAAAAATTATTCAAAGTGCACTTTATTTTATTAAAGTTAAAGAATATTTAGAAAAATTTAAAATTGAATATAATGGAAAAAAAATTAAATTTGAAATTTTATTCTTTTACTTAATTGAAAGAAATATGATTCCAATTGGAATTTTTAGAAATCCAGAAAATCTTTCAAAAAATAATCAAAAATTTGTTTATTTAGCTCCATCAAAAGAAACTTTAGTTGATATTGAACAAGATAAAATTTATGTTATTTGTAATGAAACTGATAATTATGAAGAAAATAATAATAATAATCAAAAAGATTATATTTTAAGTAATATGAAATTAATTGAAAATTCTAATGAATTAAGTTCTGATTTACTAAATGAATTAAGAAAAACTGTTGAAGAAAGTTTTTTAAAATTTAGAAATGAATTAAGTGTTAAAGAATTAGTTAATTGTACTAGAAGTAATTTAAGAAATGAATTTGCGAATGTTCATCAATTAAAAGAAATGCAAATTATTAAAGAAGCAAAAGAAGAGTTTGAAAAAGAAAAAAAAGAAGAAAAAGGAGAAGATTCTAATGAAGAAAGTTCTGAAAGTAATTCTAGTGATATCAAAAATTAGTTTTTTTTCCTATTTTTATTTATTGTATTTATTTTTATTTTTAATTTCAATGTATTCATAATTTTGAATACTTTGTTTTAATGTAATGAAAATTTATATAAATTATTTTATTTATAAAAAAATATTTTAAATTAATTAAATAATAAAACAAAAAAAAAATTTTTTTCTTGATAAAAAAAATTTAAAAAAAAAATATAATTTTATCCATAACAATTATAATAATATTTCATATAATCATCTTCTGATTTTCTTTTAATATAATCCATATATTTTTTCTTTTCTAAATCTTTAATATTTCTATTATTTCTATTACTAAAAGTTTGTATACCTTGTTCAGTAATATCTTCAACATAATTATTACCAAAAAAAGAAATTTTCTTAACTTTACTATTTCTATGTTTAGCACTATAAAAAGAATGTGAAGTTCTATTTCTAAATTTAGGAAACATTTTATATAAAGAAGTTTGTTGAAGTCTATTTACATCTCTTATTCCAAAACCATTTGTTCTATTTAAAAAAGGATTTTCTAATGTATCAACATTTATTAATTCTGCTTCTTTTAATTGATTTTCTTTATCTAAATCTTTTATTTTTTTCTTCATTGGATTATATTGTTCCATATTTAATCTTAAATATTCATTATATTCTTGTGCCATTGTTCCTACTTTTTTCTTTAAAAGATTCATCCATTTATCACTTTGATAATATGGTATTATTAAATTATCTTTATTTAAATTTTTTTGAAGAGTTTTAATTTCTGTTTGAAATAATTTTCTATCTGAAAGATCATCATTCATAATTTTTTATTATAAAAAAATTTCATTTTATTTTATTTTATTATTATTTATTGAAAATATTTATTTTGAATTTCAAAAAAATAAAATAAAAATAATATAAAACAAATCAAAAATTAAAAAAAATATAAAAACCAATTTTATTATAAATAAAAAAATTTAATAATAAAAATTAACAACAATTTAAAAAAAACTTTCAAAAAAAAAAATAAAAAAAATATAAATGAGTTATAATCAAACTTTTCCAAATGCACCACAATCAAAACCAAATGAAAATAATATAATATGTTCTTGTACATGTTGTCAATGTTGTTGTCCTTGTTGTTATTGTCAATGTAAATGTCAATGTCATCAACAATCAATAAGTCAAACTGAAGAAAATAAAAAAATAAATGAAGATATTTATAATGAAAATAATTATCAAAATCAAATTTTAAATTCTCAAAATTCCCAAATGAATACTTTGATGAATCAAGATTCAATTAATAATAATAATAACAATTTTCAAAATTACCCAAATTTTCCAATAAAATATGGTAATCAAAAAATAAACGATGATGTTGATTGTTTTAATCAACAATTAATACAAATGAAAATGAGAATGAATATGAATAATTCAAATAAAAAAAATAATTCTTTTTCAAATACAACAAATGATAATTCACCAAATGTAAGTAAAAGTTTTAATTCACCTTTTATTAGAAATAATAATAATAATAATTTTTATGATAATGAAAATTATAATCCTTGTAATAATTATAATAATAATCCAGAAAGAAATACAAAAGAGTTTTATAATAAATTAAATAATATGAAAAATCCAAATGATGATTATATTAATAGAAATGATATGAATAATGGATTTAATCAAAATTCTATTGATTTTAATACTGAATATACAACAATGAAACCAATGAAAAAAAAAGAAAATCAAAGACCTTATTCTTCAAATAGAAGAAATATTAATATTTCATTAAATAATGATATAAATAATTTTGATAGAAAAAGATTTGATAATGAAAATAGATATTATTATCCTAATGAATTAAATTTTCTTAACCAAACTGAATATAATAATAATAATAATAATAATAGATTTATTGATTGTGAAAGTTATTATCATAGAAATTCTTTTGATAAAAATTCTTATCAAAATGGAAATAAATCTTTTGGTAAATTAAATACTGAACCAAAAAAAAGAGTTTTTAATTCTAAATTTCAAAGTAATAGTAATAATAATTTTTATAAACAAATTCCAAAAAATCCAAGAAATTCATTTAGTAAAAAATATAAATTATATATTCAGAATTTTAGATTAAATATTGTAAATGAATATCAAGGAAATCTTACTGATTCTAATTATGAAAGTAAAAATACAAGTACCAATAGAAATAATTTAATTATTCAAGAACAAAAAGAGGAAATTAATAGATTAAAAAATGAAGTTTTAAAATTAAAAAATGAAAATGGGAATTTACAAAAATTAATAAATAATTTTAATAATGATAATGAAAATAATAATCAAATTATTAATCTAGAAAATGAAAATAAAGAATTAATTGACAATTTAAATTTATTAAAAAATAATATGGTTAATTTAGAAAATGAAAATAAAGAGTTAATTGATAATATAAATTTATTAAAAGATAATGCTTTTAATTTAGAAAATGAAAAGAATAAATTATTAAATGAATTAAAGAATTTAAATATGTTAAAAAATGAAAATAAAAAAATGAAAGAACAATTAATTTTATATCAATCATCAGTTCCAAATAAAGATAATATAAGATTAAATAATAATTTAACTCCTAAAAAAAATTATGATGATGAAAATTCATATGATGAATTATCATTTAAAAATAAAGGAAAAACAATTTTAAATTCGAATAATACATTAAAAAATCCTATTCATTATAATAAACATACTTCATTTGATGATTTACAAATTCATAATAATAAAAAATTAACTTATAAAGGAATTCCATATACAGAAGAAGAATTATTAAAAAAAATAACAATATCAAAAAAAAAAACTTTAGGTCCTTCAATTTCAACTTCAAAATTAATGACAAAATTAAAATTAGAAACAGATTTAAATATAATTCAACCAAAAAAATCTAATATTAAAGTTATCAATAATATTGAAGATTTAGGAGATAATTTAGTATTAAAATATTATAATAAAAATATTATGTGTTATGATATGAATAGTAAAAATTTTTATTTCTTTGATTTTGCAGATTATAATAATTTTTCATATAATTTTATTAATGATGAAGATAATGGAAATATATTTTTATCATATAATTCATTTTTATATATTTTAACAGGAAAAAATTATGATATGTTTTATAGTTTTAATCCTCAAAAAAAAGCAATGGAAAAATTATGTTCTTTAAAAAATAATCATTCAAAAGGTTGTTTAATACCTTTTAATAATAATTCAATAATATGTTTAAGTGGTCAACATAATAAAAAATGTGAAATATATTCAATATTAAAGAATGAATGGAATGATATGTGTGAAATGAATATTGAAAGATGTGAATTTGGTTGTTGTATTATTCAAAATCAATATTTATTTAGTATTTTTGGTTATAATTATCCTAAAAATGAATATTTAAATACTATTGAATATTTAGATTTATTAGAAGAAAATTCAATGTGGAAATATTTAAATTATAATAATGATAATTTATTATCTTTATATATTAAAGGATTATTAAGTATTAATTATAATGATGAAAAAATTATTTTAGTAGGTGGTTTTAATGGAGAATTAAATAAACCAGTTGAAGAATTTTATCAATTAATTTTAGGTAATAATTTTAAAAATGATTGTTATGTTGAAGATGTTAATAGAAAATTAAAAGATATTCAAAAAAATAAATTATATATGTTTAATTCTGGTATAACTGAAAAAACTGATGAAAAAAATAGATTATATAATATTGCATATGATAATGATGATAGAATTCATATTTTTGAAATTAGAACAATGACTCATGATGTTTTTAATTTTGAATAAGTATTTGTTTATTAAAATAAATAATTGTTATTAATTTTTAGATTTGAAATTTTTTTTTAGAATTTATTTAAATATTTAATAAAACTTTGAAATATTCTTTTATAAGAAATAAAAAAAATATTCTAAAATAAATTTTATATATTAAAAACATATAAAATATTCACAAATACTAATTAAATTCTTATTAATTTCTTATTCTTACTTTTTTGAAGAGAATTCTTTGTAGAAATTTTAGAATCATTTGTATGATTAACAATAAAAGTTGTATTATTTGTATTAGTATTAGAATTTGAATTTTCATTGAATAATTTTAATTTTAAAGTTAATTTTGAAATTTCTCCTGATATTGTTTTAATATTATAATGTAAATGTTCATTTAAAATTCTTTTTTCATTTAATTCACATTCTTTATCTTCTTTTTTTAATAAACTATTTGCAATATCTTCATTTTCAATTTCTACTTCTTTTTGAATAGGATTATTTTGTTCATATACTTTTATTTTATCTTCTATTATTTTAATTTGTTTTTCATAGTAATTAAATTTTTGTTTTAATTTATTTATTCTATTTAATTGTTCTTTTTCTTTTTTTAAAAATTCTTTTTTTTCATTTTGTAATTTATTTTCATATGATTTAATAATTTTATTTTGTTTTTCAATTTCTTTATTATTTAAACTTATTTTTGATTCTATTTCACATAATTTACTATTCCATTTTTTAGTTTCATTATTTTTATTTTTAATAATACTTTCATTTATTTCTTTAGCATCATCAGTATTCATTGATATCATTTTTATTTTCTTTTCATATTTCTCAATTATAACTATATCATCAGAATATTCTTCTCTTAAAATATGACTTAAAGTTTCTATTTCATTTTTATTATTTGTGATTTCTTTTACTAAATTTTTTATTGTATCTAAATATTTATTATAATTGATATTTAATTTTTGAATATAATTAAATTCATTCCTTAATTGAAGTATTATTGATTCTTTATTAATTACTGTATGAACTTGATTCAGTAAATTTTTTGATTTTTTTATGTTTTTTTTTGTTTGAAGTAATTCTATTATTAAATCTTTTAATTTGTTTTCATCTCTTTTTACTTGAAGATTTTTCATATTTTTAAATGTGTTTTTTTAATTTTTATTTTTTTAATTATTTAATAATAAAAAATAATACTGATAATTCTACTATATTAATTAAAATAAACAAATAATGAAATATTAAAAATTGAAGAAGAAATATAAATTATATTATTATTAAACTTTATATTTATTTTTTTTTAATATTTTTAAAAATATATAAAAAAAATTTAAATTTATCAATAAATAATTAAAAATTATTTAAATAATTCATAATATTTTTAAATGTTTTATATTCTTTACTAAACAAATATATTTATTAAATTATTAAATAATATAAAAGATTGTAATATTATAATACATAAGTTTATTTTCAAAAATTAAATCCTAAAAGATTTAATTCTATTTTTATTTAATCATATTTAATATTAAAATAACCAAAATAAAAAAATACATTAGATAAAAATAAAATATAAAATAAATTTTAGGTATCTAAAAAAGAATGTATTTGAATATTATCATTATTATTATCACTTAATTTTCCTATATTTTGTTCATCACTTATATTAACTTCTTTTTCACTTTCTTCACTTTCATAATCATTATTATGAGAATTATTATGATAAAAATCAGTTTCAAATTTAATTTTTTCATGTTTTTTCTTTTCATTATTATTATTATGTTTTAATATAGATTTACGATTATTATTATTTGGACTTGCAATTTTTTGTTGTTCAAAATATTTTGATATATTTTCTAAACTATCATTATCAATATTACCATCATTACTTTTATCTTTTAATCTATTCTCAATAGATGAAATTTTTGAAAATGTTTTATCTTTATTTAATTCATTTTTATATTCATTTTCATTATTTTTTTCATTACTTTTTAAACTATATAAAGAATTTTTTTTATTTGAATTTCTACTAATATATAATTCAGATTCTTTTAATTTTTTAATTTCATTATCTCTTTTTTCTAATTCATTAATTAATTTTTCATTTTTTTCTATTGCATCTTTAAATCTTGTATGATTTTTTAAATATTTTTGTTGTTCATCTACTGCAATTTCTTTTAAAACTTGTGATTTTAAATATTCATTATTTAATTTTTCTGTTATTATTTTTATTTCTCCTTCTTTTTCATTTAATTTTCTTTCTAATTCTGAATAAGTATCTTCTCCTTTTTTATTATTTATTATATTATTATTTTTTGAAATAATATTATTATTATTAATTTGGTTTTTTTGATAATTTTCATTTTGAATTTTTAAATTGTTAATTTCAGATTCATAATTATCTTTTTCATTTTGAATTTTTATTATTTCTGTCAGTAAAGCTGTATTTTTATTTTTTGCATCATCAAATCTTTCTTTAAATTCTATTAATTTTTTTTTAGTATCTTCTGCTATTTCTTTTAAAGCTTCTGTTCTTATTTTTTCTTCATTTAATTTTTCTGTTAATAATTCAATTTCTTTATTTTTATTTCCATAATTATCTTCATTCATATTTTTATAATTTAAATTATTTCCTTTATTATTTTCATTATTTAAAACTACTTCTTTAGTTTTATTTAATTCATCATTTTTTTCTTTTAATTTATTTTTTAAATTATTTATTTCATATTCTTTATCATTAATAACATCTTTTTTTTCTTCTAAATTTTCATTTAATTTTCCTATTAATTTATCTTTTTTTTCAATATCTTTATTTAATTTATCAATTATATTATCTTTTTCATCTAAAGTATTATTTAAATCATCTAATTCATCATCTTTTTTATCTAATTGTTTATTTAAATCATCAATTTGATTAAATTTTATATCTATATTTTTATTTAAATCTTTAATGACTTTTTCATTATCTTTGATTTTTTTTTCATAATCTTTTTTCATATTATTTATTTCTTTTTCTTTATCATTTTTTTCAAATTTTAATTCATTTATATCTTTTTTAGTTTTTTTATTTATTTCTTCTATTTTTAATTTATAATTTTTTTCATTATTTTTTAATTGTATTTGAATTTCTTTTAAATTGTTATTTTTTTCATTTAAATTATCTTTTAATTCATCATAATCTTTTTTCATTTTTTCTTTTTCTTCATTTAATTTTTGAATTTGTTCTTTTAATAAATTTATTTCATTATTTTTTTTATTTTCAATTTCTTTTATTTGATTATTTAAATCTTCTATTTCTTTTTTTTTTTCTTCTTCTTTTATCATCTCATTATTATTTAATTCATTTATTTTTTTTTTATTTTCATTTTCAATTTCTTTTATTTTATTATTTAAATCTTCAATTTCTTTTTTTTTATTTTCATTTTTATTTTTATAAACTTCAATTTCATTTTTTAATTTTTTCATTTCTAAATTTATTTCTTCATGCTTTTTTGCAATTAATTCATCTTCTTCTTCTTCTTTAAATCTTAATTCTTGAATCTTATTTAATTCAATATTTAAATCACTATTTTTCTTTTCCAATTCTTTATTTTTTTTATTTAAATTTGAAATTTTTTTTTTTTCTTCTTCTGCAATTTCTTTTAATGATTCTGATTTTAATTTTTCATCATTTAATTCTTTTGTTATTTTATTTATTTCTAATTTTTTATCTTCATTTTCTTTTTTTAATTGTTCTCTTTCAATATTATTATTTGTTATTTCATTTTCTTTTTTTAATTTTTCTTCTTCTGATTCTTTTTTTATTTTATCTAAATTTTTTTTTAAATTTTCAATTTCTGATTTTAATGATGTATTTTCTTTATTTAATATTTCTTTTTGCTGAATTATTTCTTTATTTTGTTTAATAAAAATTTCTTTTCCTTTTTCTAGTTCTTCTTTTTCTTTTTTAATTTTTGAATTTTCATTTTCAAGATTTTTTATCTTATTTTCTAAATTAAAATTAATTAATTGTAATTTATTTTCTTCTTCTTTTTTATTATCTTTATTAATAAAATCTTGTTTTTCTTCTTTTGGAATGTTGCTTTTATTATTATCTGTATTTTCTAAATTATCTTTTATTTTAAAATTATTATTTTTATCATTTAAATTTTTATTTTCTTCATTCTTATTTTCAATATTTAAATCTTTATTTTCTTTAGAATAATTTTTAATTTTTTCATTTAAA
>JAEEGK010016882.1_pt1 | contig 15988 bp, 10 predicted proteins | sample 8958771 | NCBI WGS metagenome assembly JAEEGK01 (sample SAMN16246547, study PRJNA631951) | gut metagenome | biome: gut microbiome; feature: rumen; material: SC-attached | host: Bos | place: Iran: Karaj | collected 2018-10
TATAATAATAAATAACACCAAAATTAGTGAATAATTCTTATAAAAAATTAACAACTTGTCTTTTTCTCTTAAAAGTGTTATATTGATTATTTTGATTGAAGAAAGGGAAAGTTTTAATTAATTTTCAGAAATATAAAAATTATATTCTAATATTCAAATATTTGATTTTGGGGAATTTGTTTCTTAATATTGTTCATGTTAAAGTTTCATCCTTATCATTTTTTTGAGTTTTAGTAATTGAATTTATTTTTAATTTTGGATTTATTTTATTTCTTATTTTATTAAATTATTTAATTAGAAAATAAAATATAATTTAAATAGTAAAAAAATAATAGAAAAAAAGAAAAAATAAGAATAGTAATAACTGGATGTATACATGGAAATTTAGAAAAAATGTATTCAGAAATATTAAAAAATAATAAAGAAAAAATAGATTTAATAATATGTACAGGAGATTTTGAGTGTTTAATAACAGAAAATGATTTAAAGTATTTATCATGTCCAGAAAAATATAAAAATATGGGAGATTTTCATAAATATTACAATAAAATAAATAAAGTGCCAGTTTTAACTATTTTTATAGGAGGAAATCATGAAGCATCAAATATATTAGATAATAATTTTTATGGTGGTTATATTTGTGAAAATATATTTTATTTAGGAAGATGTGGTTATATTAATTATAAAGGAATAAATATTGTTGGAATATCTGGTATTTATAATTATTTTGATTATTTTAAAGGTCATTTTGAAAAAGATATTTTACAAAATATAAAATCTATTTTTCATGTTAGAGAATTTGATATTGCTAAATTATCTTTAATTAATAATAATGAAATTGATATTTTTATTTCTCATGATTGGCCAAATAATATTATTAATAAAAATGATATTAACAAAATAATTAAAAAATATCCTTTATGGAAAAATGATATTTTAAATAATAAAATAGGAGGTTTCCCAAATCAATTTTTATTAAATTTATTAAAACCTAAATATTATGTTTGTGGTCATATGCATTATTATTATAAAAATACTATTTTTCATAATAATAATTCAGTTACTAATTTTCTTGCTTTAGATAAATGTTTAAATAATAGAAAATATTATGAAGTTATTGAATTTGATTTAAAAGATAATTATATTAATGATAATAATATTTATATTAATAAAGAATGGATTAGTATTACTAAAGTTTTTAATAATATTTTTCCAGTTGAAAATATAAATTATGATTATTCTAATTTTATAAGAAATAATGAAGAATATTTAGAAATGATTAAAATATATTATTCTCATTTTAAAAATTTAAATCAATTTAATTATAATTGTTTAAAAAAAGAATTTGATGATGAATTGAAAAAAGAAAAACAAATTAATTTGAATGATATTAAAGTTGAATTTAATAATAATCAATATGAAACTATGATTAAAATATTTAATATTATAGATTCACATAAATATCATAACATAATAAAGGAAAATAATAAAAATCCTGAAGAAATCGATTTAACAACAATATAATATAAAAGAAATTTAATTTAATATATTTCATTTTTTCAATTTATTTTTTAATATAATATAAAAATATATTATATTCTTAATTCAATCTTCTCAATAAATTAATATTAATGAAAAGTAGCTAATAAAATTAAATTTTAGGAATTATATTTTCTGTTCAAATAAATGGAAAAATAAATATAAAAACATTAGGTAAGTTTTTAAAAGATGAAGATAATAGAAATAAATCTTCAAAAATAAAATGTATATGTAATAATAATAATAATCAAATTTATCATCATAATTATTTAATTGATAACAAATAAGATTTTCTTTGGAAGTGATTTATATGAAAAAAATTTAATAGTGAAATTTTAATTGAAAAAAAATTTTGGCCAACGACAAAATAAATAAATTATGTTCTTTATATAATCAAAATTTATGATAGTAATGTTTAGGATTTCATAAAAAAAAATATATAGAAAAAATAATTAATAATGAAAATTTTAGTAAAGGATTTTATAATGAAATTAATTATTGTGATGAAAAAGTTTTTAATTTTTAATAATAGAATAAAAGAAGATAATATTTTTTTATAAAAATGAATGATAAAATTAATTTTATATTTCAATTTATCTAAATGATATTTTAATTAGTGATATTAAAAAATATATAAATTTTAAATTCATTGATGTTTATTTATTTGAAAAAAGTTTATTATTTATATAAAGAAAGAAATGAAAACAATAATCTTAATAATCAATTTATTTTCAATTGTAAAAAAATTCTTCTACTGTTTTCAATACAAAAATTTTTTATTCTTATGAAATAAAAAAACATATAAAATTATTTAAAAGATTTTATTAATAATATAAATAATAAATATTAAAAATAGATGAATTGAGTTATGATAAAGATTTTAACAAAGAAGAAAATAAATTTATATTATTATTGGAACTAGTAATAAACTAAAAGAAGAAAATAATGAAGAAGTTATTAAAAAAAAGTAATATTCACATTAAAATTTTCAATTTTTTAATATTGAAATAATATTTTTAAATTCAAGTTTTAGAATTGTGAAATTTTATAATTAAAAATAATAAAATAAGATAAATAATTATAAATATAAAATAATAGGAAAAATAATTTAACTTTTTAGGGTATTAAATATGAATTTTTAAAATATCTTTTTTTTCAAATATAAGAAATATTTAATTTAACATTTAAAAAAAATCATTTTTTAAAACTAAAAAATATAAAATATAAAATTAAAAAAAAATGACAGAAAATAATACTCAAAATGAAACTCAAATATTAGAAGAAGAATATGAATATGATTTATTTATAAAAACAATAATATGTTTTTCAAATAATCTTTTATATGCAACTTTCAATGATAATACATCAATTGTAGTACATCCTTCATTTGAATATTTTACTTATTTTAATACTGATAATACCAAAAATGATATGAAATGTCAATTTTTAATCCGACAAAATTCAATTGATAATAAAATGAATTTAATTGTTTCTGTTTATAATTTATTTTGTACTAGTCAAATTTGTCCTTTTACTTCAAAATATGTTTCTGAATATAATTTAAATTGTGAAATTGTTAATTTTTATAATAAAATTAATTTTGCTTATTGGAAATTAGAAAAAGAATTTTTTGAAGAAAAAGAAAAAGAATATTTTCTTATTAATTCAGTTGATGGAAATAATAAATTATTTCTTTTTAAAAATAAAAGAATTATTAAAGTTGAATATTTACAATTTTATAAATTAAATGAAAATCAACCTAAATATTCTTATATTAAAATATGTAAATTTTACTCTGTTAATAATTTAGATGATTGTTTTTATATTCCTTTATTTTTATTATTACAATTTTTTAATATTAAGATTGAAGCAAATTCTTTTTTTGATTTAAATAATATTCAAAATCAAATAATTTTAAAAGAAAATAATATTTGTAGTAATGAATATAAAAGTATAATTCCAATTATAGAAAATAATAAGTTAATACATATTGACAATAATGAACATTTATGTAATATAAGTAATATTTTATTAAATCCAATTGTTTTTAATTTTCATAAAGTTTTACCAGTAAAATTTATTTATACTAGAATGTTTACTTATTTAATTAATTCTAATGATTTAGAAATTGATATTATTAATAATGAATATCCTTATATGAATATTTATACAAAACATAAATTAGATTTATTAATTTATCAAGAAGATCCAGATGATAAAAATTCAATTAAAAATATTCATATTGAATTATTTGATAAAATTTATAATGAAGAAATTAATAAAAAAGATATTGAAGAAAATAATAAAAATATATCATTAAATAATAATAATTTAAATGATGAAAAGAATATGAATATTAATTCTTTATGTGCTGAAATTTGTAGAGAAATATTACAAATAAGAAAATATGGTAATTTAAAAAATTATTCAAAAATATTAGAATTAAAAAAAGAAAGAAATTTAAAAGAATCATATAATATAAATAACAATTTTGGAAAAGAAATAAACAAAAGTAATGATTTTATCTTTAGTGGAACAGAAATTTATTTTTATAAACTAATAAAAGATTTAGGAGAATTTTATTCATATAAAAATAAATCAGTAAAATCAATATTTAAAGATAGAACAATAATAATGTTAAATCCAGATTTAAAATTTGTAAGTTTAAATGATACTTTTGGAAATAGATTGGTTTTTCCTTTAATAACAGTAACTCAAAATAATCCTTATTATTTTTATATTAAAACAACTCTTGATTTTTATGATATGTGTTTTAATCCTGAAAATTTAATTAAAATTGAAGAAAAAAATAAAAATGATGATAGATTAGTTTTTCAAAGATTAGATACAATTGATTATTGTAATAATCTTTTATTTGGAAAAAAAGAATATTTTAGTAAACAATATAATTATTATCATAACCCTACTCAATTAGATATTGATAATTTACTTAAGAGAAATGAAGAAAGTTTGAATAATATTTATCAAATTAAACATAAATTGATTTAATATATTGGTTTTTATATTTTGAATTTTTTTTTAAAATATATTTTTGAAATTAATTGTTTTTTCTATAAATTTTAATTTTAAATAGAATTTATAATTAGAAAAAAATTTGGAAAAATTTTTAAAAGAATTAATTTTTCTAATTAAAATTATATTATTTCATGGGTTAAAATTTATAAAATATTTATATTTAAATAATAATATTAATGAATTATAGGGGAGATTTCATTTAATTGAGAAATTTCTTCTTGTTCATTTGTATCATTTATATCATTATTATTAATTTTAATATTCATTTTTTGTTTTTTTGAATATTCTTTATAATAAAAAATTAAAATTATAATAAAGAATAAACTAATAAAAATTATAATTATTAAAATTAAAGGATTAATTTGATTATTTTTTCTATTTATTCCTAAATAATCTCTTATATAATTTTGTCCTTTTTCAAAATTTAAATTACAATATAAACTAATATTTTTAATCAAATCAAAAATAATTTGAATATTATGAATTTTTGAATAATTGTTTAAATTAAAATCAAAAATGTATATTCCATTTGTAATACCAAATTTTTCAACAATAAATTTATTATTATTAATTAAAATAAAATTAAAAGGTTTTATTTTTTTTAATTTTCCAAAAGTATCTAACTCAATTGAATTATTAATATATTTTTGTCTTTCATTTGTATTTTGATAAAAAAATAAAATAAAAAATCTATCTTGAGATTCTATTAAAGAAGAAAATTTTTGTTCTGAAATTTCATCATATATATTTAATAAATTATAATTAATGTTAAAGGTTAAAATATCTTCAAAATTTTTCTCCATAAAATTGTTTTCATAATTTGTTAAATTAAAAGTAATATTTCTTTGTTTATTAAATCCAAATATAAAATTCTTAATTTGCTTTTTTCTTTCATTATTTTTTTCAATATAATAAAAACACTTATCAATATATCCAATATAAGAATTAACAATATTAAAAAATGCATTAGTATAATTTTCATAATTAAAAAAACCAAAAATATAATTTTTATATTTTTCATATTTTAAATCATTAATATCATTAAAAGATAATAATTCACATTTCATAACATAATTTTCAATTATTTTTGAAATATCTTCAAATTTATTTCTATTTTGATGCTGAATATAATTATTATTATAATAATAAAATAAAGTAGGAACGCCAATAATTTTAAATTTTTTATTAAAATTAGATTTATATGCATTCATTGAATAAAAACTTGCTATTTTATTATATTTTAAAGATAAATTTATATATTCTGGTTTAAATTTTTTACAATGAGGACATGATGTTGAATAAATTAATATTAATGATAATCTTTTTTCATATTCTATTTTGGATAATAAAGTATCTATATCATTTATTTCTGAAATTAATTTGTCATTTTTAAAAAATGATTTTATTTTGGGAAATATAATTAAAATTAATGAAATTGAAAAATAAAGATTCATTTTTATTAAATAAATTAATTTCAAATTAAAAATTTAATATATAATTAATTTATTTTTCATAAATTTAAATATTTAAACATTTAAAAATGCTTTTTGTAGAAAGTACAGATTATTTAAATGAAATAGAATCTTTTATATCAAAAAAAAATGAATATAGTAAAATCATTTTTTTTTTATTCTAAAAAAATTAAAATTTTATAGTTAATTTTTCAGATAATTTTAATTTTGGAAATTTAAATAAATTAAGACAATTATTTTTTGATTGTTGGTTTTCAGAAAAAAAAATACCAGAATTTCAAAATGAAAATACTTTATTCTCAATATTTTCATATTTTATAAATAAAATAAATGAATTAAGTTCAAAAAATTTAAATATTGATGAAATAATGAGAATAAATTCAATTTATTCTGATTTTTCAAATCAAATAATTAATTTAATTGAAAAAAGTGATTTAACTTTAAATGATAATTTAGAAGAAGTTTTATATGATAATCATATTTTTAAAATATTTTTATTAAGATTGATTTCAAATGATGATTTTGAAAAAAAATATTTGGCGCTATCAAAAGTAAAAATATTATATTTTAAAATTTTAAATTTTTTTTAGATTTTAATTAAAATTTTTGAAAAAAAAGAAGAAACTATATCAATTTTTAAACATTTAATTATAAATGAATTAATTCAAAAATATGATTTTATTGATTTAATTGATGATTTAGAACAAAAAAATGTTTTGAAAAATAAAATTATTAATCAATTAAAGGTTATTATTGAAAGTATTGTAGAAAAAAATGGTATTATTTTTAAAAGTTTAAATAAATATTTATTTGAATTTTTTCAATCTAGAGGAATTAATTTTGAGGAAGAAAAACTTATAAAAAATAATGATAATAATAAATATAAACTTATTCAAACTAAAAAAATTAAAATTGAAGATAATAAAAATAAAATTAATAAAAAAAATATAATTAAAGAAAAAGAAGAAAAAAAAGATAAAGATATTAATTTAGAAGAAGAAAATATTAGTCCAAAAAAAAAGAATAAATTCAAAGAAAAAGAAAAGACTTATAAAAAAAATAATGATGAAAAAAAAGAACAAAAAATTTTTAAAAAAAATGATAATTTAGAAGAAGAAAAAATAAGTCAAAAAAAAAAGAAAAGAGATAAATCAAAAGAAAAAGAAAAAAGTAATATAAAAGATAAAATAAAAGACAAAGATATCATTTTAAAAGAAGAAAATATTAGTCCAAAAAGAAATAAATCAAAATCAAAAGAAAAGGGGAAGACTGATAAAAAAGAAAGTAAAAATAATGTTTTAGAAGAAAATATTAGTCCAAAAAGAAATAAATCAAAATCAAAAGATAAGACTAACAAAAAAGAAAGTAAAAATATTGTTTTAGAAGAAAATATGAGTCCAAAAAAAAACATATCAAAATCAAAAGAAAAAGGTAATATTAAATATAATGAAAAAATACTTTTACAAACTCCAATTAAAAAGAATACAATTTTGAAAAAAGAAAGTGTTAAAAAAAATATAGAAAAAAAAACTTTAAATAAAATTATGAATATTATACCAATTCAAACAAGATCTTCTTCAAAAAAAATAATTGAAATTAAAAATAAAAAATTGAAAGAAAAAAATACTGAAAATAAAGAAGTTAATTTAAATAAAAAAAGAAATAGAAGTGATAGTCAAAAAAAAAATGAAAAGATAAAAAAGAAATAATCATTATTAAGTTAAAATAAATGTTTTGTTATTAAACTATTTCTTTTAAAAATCTTTTTTTATTTAAAAAAAAAATGAACATCATATAAAAAAATAACATTCATTTAATATTATACAAAAAAAAAATTAAAATAATCTAATTTTTATTATTATTTTTCAAAAACATTCTTCTCATACTAGCAGAATTTTTTATAGACTTTACATTACTGTTAATAATATTATTTCCATTTTCTCCTAAAATATTATTAGTAGAATGAGCAAAAGTATTATTTTGTAAATTTTTATTAAAAGGATTAATTTTACTTTCTTTATTATTAATTTGATCTGCAATTTCTTTTGCTAATCTTTTTATAGTATCATCAAAACTTTGATTATTTTTAATATCTTTTTTAATACTATCATACACATTATCTTGAACACAATTTTCATAATTGAATTTTTGTAATTTGAAATTAATATCTTTTTTTAATTTATCTAAATCTTTATTTATTTCATAACTATCTTGAATATAATTTTTTTGTTGAGTTGATTTATCAAAATCTTTTATTAATTGACAATAATCTTGAACACATGCTAAAAATTCGATTATATTTGATTCATTTAATTTTGTATTTTCATTTATTGTTATTTTATCATTTACAAATTCACTTAAATAAGTAGATTGTAATTTATTTAAAAATATAAAAGTTTGATTTTGTAATTTACTAAAAAAATTCCTTTTTTTATTAATTCCTTCAATCAATTCTTCATTATTATTTTTTAATTTATTAATATGATTAATTTTTTTTTCTGTAAAATTTTCTTTTTCATCATTTTCAATTTTTTTATTTTTAATTAAAAAATCAATTTGTTTATTTAATAAATTTTCTTTTTCTTTTAAAGAATCAACTTCATTTGTAATTTTAGATAAATAAATTTCAATTGAACTCATTTGTTCTTCCATTTTTTCATATATTGTAGGAAGTTCATTAAAAGAATCAATACCTAAAAATTTAATCATTTTATTAAAAGCATCTCTTATATTAATAGAATTTTTAATATATTTTTCTATCATTTGTTTTTTATATTTAGTTATATATTTCCATTTATCAATTAATAAATCTAAAATTGGTGTTCTGTCTGTAATATCTTCATTACTATTTATTTTAAAAGTATCATTTATATCTTTTTTATTATTATTATTTTTTGGTTTTGCATTTTCTACAATTTTTGATAAATCTAATCTCTTATTTGATAAATCTTTTTTTCTTTCTTTTTCTTGCTTTATTGATGTTTCTATTATTTCATGATATTGATTTTCTAAATTATCTCTTTTATCTTCAAAATTTTTTTGCAATTCATTTTCTTCTTCTTTTACTTTTTCTAATTCTTCAAATTTTATTTTTGAATAAATTTCTTTGTTTTTATTTTCTAATATTAAAATATCTTCTTCTAATTGTTTATTTTCTGTTTTTAATAATAAAACTTGATTTGAAATTCTATTTTTTTCTTTTCTCATATTTTCAATTTTTTTTGTCAATTCTAAATTAATTAAATTATTTTTATTTATTTCTTTTGTAATATTTCCTAAATCAATTTCACATTTTAAAGTATCTTTTATTAATTTTTTATTTTCTTCATCAGGTTGAAGAATTTTCTTATTTTTAATATTAAATTGTTCAAATATTTTTCTATTTTTCATTTGTTCCATTTTTTCTTTTATTTCTCTTATTTTTTCATCTTTTGATAAAGAAACTGGTTTTCCTTTTAATTTATTTAATTCTCCTTTTTTTTTTTCAAAACGTTCTTGTAAAATTCTTAAAGATATTTTTTCATGTTCTATTTTTTTTGTAACTAATTGAATTTCTTGTTGAATAAATTCTATTTCTGCTACTTCATATTTGTTTTTTAATGGAGGAATTTCTATTTTTGATATTGTTTCTATTTCTTCTTCAAAATCCATTTTGGACTTTTAATTTTTTATTTTTTATGAAAAAAAATGTTTAAAGTAATTTAATAAATTTTTATGAAATGGAAATTGAAATAATTTAAAAAATATAAAAATAAAATATTAAGAAAAGTTACTTTTAGTATTGATATTGAAAAAGATTTACAATTCTTTGTATATATGATTTATCTTTTTTCTAGAATAAAAAATATTATTTTATAATGAAATTTTAATTTTGTTCATTAATTATTTAACTATTATCTTTTTATATTTTTCTGATAATTATGTAAAAATTTTCTTATTAAATAACATAATTAAAAATATTATAATATTTATAAATCTTCTTTTTTTTCTTCTTTTACATTTTCTTCTTTTTCTTTTTTATTTTCTTCTTCTTCTAATTTAATATTCACATTTAAATGTTTATTTATAAAATTAACAATTGAATTATAAGTAAATTCTTTATTATCATATTCAATGGTATCTTTTTTATTATCTTTTAAATTTTTCATTAATTTAATATGAGGAAAATTATTAATTCTAATTTCCCATAATTCATTCCTTAAATTATCAATTTGTACAATTCTAAATATATTATTAATATTACTATCATTTAAAACAATTTCATTAATTCTTTGAATAATACTATAAACTTCTTTAGTTTTATTATCATTTTCATTATTAAATAAAAATAAAAGAACACTTTTATTATAAGTTAAAACTTCATTATAAAAACTTTTACTAACAACTTTAAAAACTTTATATTTTTTTTGTTCTTCATTAGTTAATATTTCTTCAGATCTTAATAAAGGATATAATTGATGATTTTCATATTTATTTAAAAAATTAATTAAATTATCAACATTAATAATATCATTAAATTCATAAACAGGTCTTCTAATATTACTTGTATTTGTTATTCTAATAGCAGGTAAATCTTTTGCAGTTATTTTTAATACTGGTAATAATTGTTTTTCAATATTAAAATCAATTCCACTTTCAATTATTTTTATTCTTCCATAAACTTTATTTGAAAATTCTTTTAAAATATTAGAATAAATTTTTGAGTTTTTATTTTTTTTATCATGTACTAAAAATAATCCTTCATTTTCATCTTCCCAAATAATTTTAAAAGTTTCTTCATTCATTTCTAATATTTTATCTAAAGAATATTTTTTTATAAAATTTTTCAATCCATTATATGTCATTTTACCATAAAATTCATTTTTTTCATTCCCAAATTTTTTATATAAAACAATACTATTATTTTTCATATTAAATTCTTTTAAAGAAGATTCAAAATTACAAAAAGAATAAAAATTAACATCCTCATTACTAATATTACTTAAATAATTAATAATATTTTTTTCACCTCCAAAATAAATAATAGAAATATAATGAGTATTTTTAAAATTATAAATTTCTGAATTAGTAAATAATTCAATTACATTAGGTAAACTTTTTTTAATCATAAAATTAATAACTCCATTATAATTAAAAACTCCAGTAAATTTTTCTTGTTTTCCATTATTAAAATAAATTAATTCTGGATATTTTCTTACTAATAATTTTTTTTCTGTTTCTGGTGATTCATCAATCATTAATTTTCCTATATTTAATCTTGGTTTATGTTTATATAATTTAATAGATGCTTCTGTGATTTCAGTTTTACGAGTTTCACATAATGATGAACAATGATTTGGAAGTATTATTACTAATAACTTTTTATAATGTTTTATTGCTCTTTCAAAATTAGAGTCATTTAATATTATTAATGTGTTTTCTCGTTTAAATTTTTTTTTTTTTTGATTATTTGATATTTTGTTTTTTGATTTTTCTATTATTAGAGTTATTATTAAAAGAAAAATTAATTTTTTCATTTTTTATATTTAATTTTTCAAAATAATATTTATTCATTATTATTTCATTTATAGGAATATTTAGATATTAAAATATATCCTAAAAATTGAAAATTATAAATATTTCAAATATATATCTCAAATTTTAAATTTTGCTTTTTTAATAACAATAGAAATAATTTTTTTATTAAGAATGAGAGAATTAAATATTTTTGCAATAGTAATTATGAATTTAATAAATATAAAAGAGTATTAATTTTTATTAAAAATTAATAATTATAAAAACAAAATTTATAATAATATTTATAATTTTTCCTGTATAGTTTTTTAATTAAAAATATATTATAATATTAATTATCTATAATATTTTATTCAAATAAAATATCCATTTCAAATCTAGTAATTAAACTATTTTGATTATTTAAATTTAATCCATTCATCAAAGAATTAATTATTTTCTTTTTTTTAATTTTTAATAAAATTAAATAAGTTTTTAATAATGAAGAAATCAATATTAATAAAATTAATAAAATACTTTTAAAAATATAACCCATTAATAAATAAGAATCTTTTCGTATTAAATATAAAATACTATTTGTAATATTATCTCCACAAAATTTATCAGAAATTTCAATTGAATTAAAATAACAATTTTTCATTTTAAAATATTCAATTAAAAACATTGCTAAATAAAGAAGGATAAAAAAAGAATAAATAAAACTTAAAATTATATGAAGATAAGAATTATCATATTCAATTTGCATAATTACTAAAATGAATAATAAAAAATAAGGAATAACAATTAAATCTATGATTAAAAAAATCGTAAATGAAAATTTAATATTATTTTGAATTAAAATAAAAATTTTGAAAAATTCAATATAATCTTTGCATTCTTTTTTTAATCCAATAAATTTTCTTGAAAAAAAATTTAATTTTGAATTTATAAATTTATCAAATTCAAAAGAAGTAATTTTTAACAAATTACTTTTTAAATCATTAGGAAAAATATTATTAAAATATATTTCCATAATTTTGACAAATCTAAAATCAAAAGTAATATTATTTAAAATTGAAGTAATACATTTGTCATATATAATATTATTCAAATCTTCATCATCACCAAAAAAAGGAAAAGTTAAAGATATATTATTTAATAAAGGAGATTCATTATTATTGATACAAATTTGATCTGTTGAAAATTTAATGTCTAATATAAACTTTTCTTTTATTTGATTTAAAAATTCAAAATTTTCACTGTTATCATAATTTTCAATTTCAATATAAGGACATTTATTATTTTGCTTTAAACATAAATGATTATTTAAAGAATCAATAATTCCACAATCAATATTATAATAGCTATTACAAAATTGAGAAATATAATTTTCTTCATTAAAGAAATATTTTGTATAATTTTCATTTTCAAATCTTTCAATATAAATAGTATAATTTTTATTATTAAAGTAAAAATTTTGTAGATTTCTTTTTTCTATTTTATTTACATTAATACATTTATCTTCAAATCCTTTACAATTACAAAGCCCAGTTAAATAAGAATAATTTATATTATTTTTATAAATACATCCTTCAATTATTCCTGGAAAATTATAATTTAAAATTAATTCTTTATTCTCTATTAAATTATCATTTTCTATTCTTTTAATAATTATTTTTTTTACTAAATTTTTATTCCAATTTTCAACAATTTCTTCTATTAATTCAAAATGAATAAAATTAAAAGTTAATATTAACATTATACAAATCATTAATATTAAACTTGAAATTAATATCATAATGTTTAAAATAAATTGAAGAGCAATATTTGTCATAATTAAAAAATATATAATATTTGAAAAAAATTTTTTAAAAATTCTTTTTAAAAAAAATTTTTTATTTAAAATTAAATAAAAACCACAAAAAAAAACAAAAAATGAATTCATTGTTATTAAATTTACAAAATGTAGTGCCTCCTCCAATAATAACACCTCGTGGAAATTCATCTCTTCATCAAAGTTTTATAAATATTTCAGCTCCTTCTTCAGAATCAGATTCATATATTTCAGAAGAAGAAAATACTGAAGAAAAATTTAATAAAATTTTTGGTAATTTAATGGAACATTTTAATAAAAATAAATTTAGAAGTGTATTTTCAGAAATTGACAAAAATGAAATTTCATATTATAAATTAAATATTTCAAATAGTTTAATTTTTACACATTTACAAATAAGATGTGCATTTGAAATTATTGATAAAAAATTTTATAAATATTCTGGAAAACAAAGAATAAAAGGAATGAATAATTGGTTAAATATAATTGATAAATTAATTTTAAAATTACAAAATTTAATTAGTATTCTTCCTTTAATACAACAAAAAGATCAATTTGAACTTTTATCAAGATATTATTTAATTAATTATTATAATAATGCATTATATTGTTATCATCAAAATAGATTTAATGATTCTATTTCTTTTTTATCACTTTGTTCTAAATTAATTTTTTCTATATCAAAATATATTACTAATCCTAATATTATTCATATTACTGAAAAAATTTATCTTTTTAAAACTATTTATTTTATTTCTGATAGTGATTTTTTAACTGCTATTAATTATTTAAATACTATTTTAAGACTTTGTTTTAGAGAAATCGATCTTTTATATTATTCATATTGTAGAAATCAAAATAAGAAAAATTTTAATTTTGAAGATCAAAGTTCAGTAATTGATATTAATTTTAATTTAGTTGTTTGTTTTTATCAATTAGGATATTGTTTTGAAAATTTAAATGATATTGAAAAAGCAGAAATTGCATATCAACAAAGTAAATTTATTTGTATTAATTTTATTAGAAAAGATTATTCTGATATATGTAAATTTATTAATGAAATTGCTTTTAGAATTAAAAATTATAAAAATATTATTAATTGTATACAAAATTTTGATATTGAAAGTTTAAATAATGATTCTGAAAATGAAAAAAAAAATAATTTTTATCCAATATATCATCCTTTTCAATTTGGGAAAGTAAAGAAATTTAAAAGAGTACAAAGTTTTGTTGAACATTTAAAATTAAATGATATTGATGATGATGAAAAAAATTTATTTAATGAAATAGGAAAAAAAAATAAATCTAAAGGAGTAATTAGAATGACTAAAGATATTAAATTATTAAATTATTTATCTTCTAATAATTTTAAATCTACAATTGTTAAAATGAAAAAAATTGAATTAAATAAAATGAATAGAGAAACTAAAAATGTTATACAGAAAAAAATTAATTCTATTAAATTAAATAAAAAAAGTCAATTAAGACAATTTTTGTTTGAAAATAGAAATAATTCATATTCTAATTTATTATATTCAAAAAATATTTTTGATGAAGAAAAAAATTCAATTGATTTAAGTATTGATTCAAAAATTCTTTATAATCAAAAAAAAAAACATTTAAGAAATAGTTTTTCATTAGGAAATTGTATATCTTTTGAAACAAATGATAATAAACCTTTTAAATTAGTTTATGATAAATATGTATTTAATAAAAATTACAGAAAAAAAATGAATTATTTAGAAATTTTATCAGAAAAAGAATTAAGTTTTCAAAAAGAAGTTTTAAATTTAAAAAAAATAGAAACTTTAAAAACAGAACCTTTTGAAATAGAAAAAGTAAAAAGAAAAGCAGAATTATTTTATCATATTGAATTAGATGAAAAAATAAAGAATTTAAATGAAAAAAATCAAAGTATAAAACAACAAGAAGAATATTTTTATCCTAAAATTGATAAAATGAGATATATGTTAGAAGAAAGAACATGTAAATCTTTAAATTCAAAAAATAGAGATAAATATTTAGTTTTTTTAAAACATATTGAAAAAAAACATAATCAAAATAGACTTTTTTCAAAATTTCATACATCATCTTTGACTAATATCGATACTACTAATTTCTTTGAAGATATTGAAAATATTACAAATAAAAATGATAAAATAAATAAAGAATTTATGAATCAATTAGAAGTTGATATTGATAGTTTAAATAAAAAAGAAATTCAGTTAAAAAAGGAATTAAAAGAAAAAAAAAAGAAAAAATTTTATTCCTTTCCCTAAAAACAAAAATTTAAAAATTTATATTCCTAGAATTAGTATTTTTAAGAATATTAAAAAAATTGATTTGAATAAAAATAATGAAGAATCTTAATTATAATTGAATTATGAATATTTTTTTTGCATTTTTAAGAATTGTAAAATAGAGTAAATATATTTTTATATATATTTTAATATATTTTAAATTCAAATAAAATTCTTAAAATAAAATATAATATTATATGAATAATAATAAATAAACTTCTCTAATGTGTTTTAATTTTAATTATAAGTGTAAAATAAATTTGTAAATTAATTAATTTTTGTTGATTAAAATAATAGAATTAAAATAAAATATT
>JAEEGK010016884.1_pt1 | contig 15987 bp, 18 predicted proteins | sample 8958771 | NCBI WGS metagenome assembly JAEEGK01 (sample SAMN16246547, study PRJNA631951) | gut metagenome | biome: gut microbiome; feature: rumen; material: SC-attached | host: Bos | place: Iran: Karaj | collected 2018-10
ATATGCCTTCCGTGACCGAGCGTTGGCCGGGTGGTATGCTTACCAACTTCCCCACCATTCGCAAGGCCGTCAAGAAAATGAATACCATCGACAAGATGAAGGAAGATGGCACCTTCGAGAAGCTCGCAAAGCGTGAGCGCCTCCAGGTGGAGCGCCAGAGGGCAAAGCTGGAGAAGAACCTTGGTTCCATCCGCGACATGTCCCGTCTTCCCAGCGCACTTTTCGTCGTCGATGTCCAGAAAGAGGCTAACGCCGTGAAGGAAGCAGTCCGTCTGAACATCCCGGTTATCGCAATGGTTGACACTTGCTGCGATCCCACCCCTATTGATTATGTGATCCCGGCAAACGACGATGCAACAAAGTCCATCGAACTCATCATGGATGTGATGTGCAAGGCCATCAACGAAGGCCTTGAAGAGCGCAAGCTGGAGAAGGAGAAGGAAGCAGAGGCCGCTCCTGAAGAGGAGACCGCAGAGGCCGCCGCTCCTGCAAAGAAACTCCGTCCCCGCCGCGCCGCAAAGGTTGAGGCAGAGCCCGTCGCTGTAGAGGAAGCCCCCGCAGAGGCTCCCGCAGAAAAGACAGAAGAGTAATTAACCGTTTAAAAACAAAAGAGAACTATGGCTATCGCATTGGCAGATATCAAAAAGCTGCGTGACATGACCAGCGCCGGTATGATGGATTGCAAGAAGGCCCTCGAAGAGGCTGAAGGCGATTTCAAGCGTGCCGTCGAAATCCTCCGCGAGAAGGGTAAATCCACCCTTGCAAAGCGCGGTGACAACGAGACCACCCAGGGTGCCGTCCTCAGCCGCATAGGCGGCGGTAAGGCCATCCTCGTATGCCTTGGCTGCGAAACCGACTTCGTAGCTGCCACCCCGGACTTCAAGAAGCTCGCAGGTTCCATCGCAGACGCCGCCATCGCCCAGTTCCCCGCAGACCTGGAGGCCCTCAAGGCCGTAAAGGGTGCAGACGGTTATACTCTGGACGAGGACATCACCAACCAGGCCGGCAAGACCGGTGAGAAGCACGTCCTTGCATACTACGGCGCCCTCGAGGCCCCGTTCGTGAGCGAGTACGTTCATTTCAACGGCAAGCTTGGCGCAATCGTCGCCTTCAGCAAGGAGGTTCCTTCAGAAATCGCCCGCGGCATCGCCATGCAGGTGGCTTCCATGAACCCCGTTGCAGTTGATCCCGCTTCCGTCCCCGCAGAGGTCATCGAGTCTGAAAAGACCGTGGCTATCCAGAAGACCAAGGACGAGCAGGTTCAGAAGGCAGTTGACAACGCCCTCAAGAAGGTTGGCATCAACCCCGCCCACGTTGACAGTGAGGACCACATCGAGTCCAACACCGCCAAGGGCTGGATCACTCCGGAGCAGGCTCAGCAGGCACGCGAGATCATCGCCAAGGTTGGAGAGGAGACTCTCGCTTCCCTGGCCCAGAAGGAGCAGATGATCAACGGTATCGTGAACGGCCGTATCCAGAAGTTCCTGAAGGAGAACACCCTCATGGAGCAGGAATACCAGCTGTCCGACGACAAGGCCACCGTGGCAGCCGCCCTCAAGGCAGTTGACGCAGAGGCCAAGGTTGTTGCCTTCAAGCGCTTCTCCCTCGCCGACTAATCATCCGTCGATTCACATTTAAAACGCCTGACCCCTTGGGGCCGGGCGTTTTTTTGCGGATGGAGACTTGAGAATGCTAGAATTTCAGGGCCAAACCCACGCCGCTGGCGGTGGGACCAAGGGAAAGGGATGACGAATACGGTCTGGGTGCGTAGTTCTTGGAGTAATCGTCCAGGATGGCATTCATTTCCCTGCGGCCGCTGACCCATAGAGGGATGCCTGTGGCGAGACAGGCGACGGTTCCTACTGCACTCAACGCTGCCAGCACGCCGAAAGCTCCACCCATATCGTCTAATGACGAGGCGGCAGCGAGGCCGAGAATAAGAGTCGAGGAGCCAATAAAAGGTGTAATCAAAGTCACCAGAGATAATCCGGTCACCTGCTTGACCTGAGCATTCCTGTAACGGCTTCCATAAAGGGCGGACAATTGCTCATCCCTTGGCAGAAGATAGAAGTAATCCGTAGAGGTATCTGTGGAAGGCCCGCCATAATTGGGGTTGATTATGACTTTTTCCTTGCCTTCAAACTCCTCTATCCACTCCATTCCGGTCTTGTCCCCGTCCTGGGCAAACAGGCTCCCCGACACCGTCAGGGCCGCCATAAGAAGCATAATCTTTTTCATAATCGTTCCTTTTTCCTCTCTATCCGCAAATAACAAGCCAGCGTGGAACTATCTTCTGACGTATTCACACTTGATGTTACCTTCCTGCCACTTGCCTGAAGCCCTGTTGAACATCATAGTACGGGCTGTAAGCGTAATCCTGCCTAAAGCCATATCAATATGGACATCATAATATGGAACGGCGTATCCAATAATGTCCCAAGTGGATGCTGAATTCAGTGAGAGTGATCCATCTTCCATTATTTTGTAATGAAACTGATATGGCTCCACTTCGATGGGACACATACCCTCAATCGGATCTTCAGGGGCATATTCACCAGTATTAATGTTCTTCACAATTCTGAATAGAGGTATGTAAAGATTGACTTGGCCGGTCATTTCCGAAATACTAGGGTTCAGCACCTGGCTCTTGTCAAATACCGATTCTTCATCTATATAAAGAACACCATGAAAACCAAACTGTTTGAGTTGTGATAGGATATTACGTGATTCTCCGCCGTTTCCTGTGAGGTCAATCTCAAATTCCCAATCCGCCTGCGTCAATGTGTAGTCACCGACTATGCTGGCGGCGGTATTCACCTGTTGAAATGTGGGCTGATTGTCAATCCTATCAACCAGGCTGTCGCAGGACAAAACGACCAGGGAAGCAGCTATGATAATGGCAGTTTTTTTCATAATGTATAACCTATACGAAATCCAATGTGAGGGAGAAAAGGCATAATATAGAGTCCCATAGTGTGGAATCCAATACCGAATGTGTACTCCCGGAACCAATGGTCTCCGCCGCGGCGGATGCCGTATTCCGGGATTATGGAAATGTTAAATCCAACCGGCGAGAAATCAACCATTGATACTCTGTTCTGGACAGCTATGAAGTTGGCACAGTTATTCGCGGTCTTCTTTCCGCGAAGATAGCGCCTGTCCATATTGTGATAGTATCTAGGCTCGATGGTTATGGCCGGTCTGGGGCCGTATTGACAATTGATAGTCCTTGTGGAATTGGAGGTAGATGTCTCATATCCGCCCCCGGACACAGTTGTGGTCTCTGTAACTGTCTTGGAATTAATGTCCCGCAAGACACTCGGGGCTCCAATTCGAAAAACTATGGACCAGTCGTTGCGCAATGCCCTTTCGTGTGCATATTCAAGGCCGAATATGGTCGCGGAAAAAGAATGGCCGGACTGAATCTCCGTAGGGTCGCTTATATTCCTGATAGGTATTGACGGATTATTGAAGTCAAGCTGTTCCTGGGCGGATGCTACAGCCGCGGACAGGAATAGTGCAAGTGTAATCGTTGCGAGTTTTCGCATATCTTATTTCTTTCTTTTGTTAAACATCATATCAAGGTCGCCCACTGTGGCTGTGCCTCTGAGGTACACCACGGTCACATCCCAGATACCCTTGTCTTCCTTTGCCTGGTAGCACAGGAAACGGTTTAGGCCGGTGTGGGTCTGGGGAAGGCTTATCACGGCGTAAACCAGGTGATCTCCAACATACTCGGTCTGTTGGTCTATAGCCGCGTAAGAGTCCTTCATAATAAGGACTTCCACGGTATGGAAAGCGGCCTCGCCAACCTGGAAACTGAGGCTCTTGTAAGTGTCCAGCCCGTATGGCTGAAGCTTGGAGCCGCTGATTGTGGTCCGTTTCATCAGCTTTGCCGGAATAACCCTCCCTTCAAAAAGGTCTTCAACGTAAAGACCCTCCTGGCAGAAGGCATTGGTCCAGGCAAGCAGAAGGACCAGTATGGTCAGTATCTTTTTCATTGATTCAACAGTTCTGACAGTTCTGATTCAAAGTCGGCCCCGGAGGAGAAGATGGAAGTGAGGGTATTCTCCATCGAGGCAAGTGAATCGGCCGAGTGTCGCCTCTGCTCAGTGCCGATAAGGATCGATACACTGACGATGGCAACTGCGGCCGCGGCGGCAATGGTGGCGGGAACCCAGGTGCGACGGGCAGCCGGCACAATGGTGGCGGGATGTGCCGATCGTCCCTGTGCAAAGAACGCCGCTACGGCCTTCAGCTCGTTGAACTCAGGGTCTTCTGTAGTGGCCAGGAAGTCCAGGAGCAGGCGTTCTTCCTGTGGGGAAAGGTTGGCGTCGAAGTATCTACGGCTCAACTCTTTATAGTAGTTCTTGTTCATTGTACAGGTCTCTTATGGTTTTTCTTGCTCTTGACAGTTGCATCCTCACTGCCGGAGGTTTCATCCCAAGTTCCTTGGCTACGGTATCCAGCGGAACTCCTTCATAGTGATGGCGGCGTATTATGTATTGCTGCGTATCATTCAACTCCTTCATTATAAGTTCTTCCACCCGTAGGAAGAGGTTCTCTTTATTCTTCCCGTCATCGTCCTGGACTTCCGTGAGTTCTTCGTTTATGGGTATTGTCTTACGCTTTCTCATCGAGTCTACGGATGTGTTCCTCACGGTTCTTTGAAGCAGGGCCTCCGCCTCAAGGGGTGACCTTATGGGATACCTTCCCCAAAGCTTGACGAATGACTCCTGCAGGGCATCTTCCGCCTGGGCGGTATCGTGCACGATCCGCATAGACCCTCCCATCAGCCTTTCCTTGATTCTCAGGAAAGCCTCTGTCAAATAATCACTCATCTGCCTTATAAACGCAAAGGATGCCCAAATGTAACATCCAAACAGAAATAACTTAGAAAACCGACTCTGCTACAACGTTGCGTTGCAGAGCTCGGCTCCTATGCTCTTGACTGCCACGACTATTTTGGCCAATGTTTTCTCTCCGGGATAGGCAGAGCCGCTTTTATATGCCCGCATCTTGCTCTCGTTTATTCCGGCATACTCGGCAAACTTGCTCATGTTGATATAGTCAAAGAAGTTGAAGAACGATGGAATATCGTACTTGTATTCTATTTCAATGTCTTCAAAAGCGGGAGCGTCCTTACCTTCGGCCACCTGTTCCGCAATTGCTTCCTTTACACTGGCAACGAAGTCTTCCTTGACTTCCGTCACGGAATCTCCAAAACCACCGAAGTAGCTGTTTCCGATATGGGCTTCCGAATACGACGAGTATAGTCCGTCTTTACCCTTTTCAATAATAGCCAGAATTTTCATACTTCTACAGTTTAATACCTGCTTGTTTTAAAATACTAATACAGGTTCCGGTTGCGATTTCTCTAGCTTGATGCCGGGGAACCCGGAATCTGGCCTCCGTCATAGGAGAGTACCATACATCATGTCCCCTAACGTTTACCTGGACTTCGTAGCAACCGTTCGCCCTTAACAGCCGTTTGAGTTCACTGGTTTTCATACTCTCCGACCGTCATCTGCAAAGGTAGCGATTTCGCTACTATTAGAAAAATATTTTTTTCTTACGATTTAATAATTGCTATCTTTACCGCATGAAGAAACTATTAACCATCATTGCTTTGCTTGGCGCGTGTGTGGCAGGCACTGCGCAGATTAAGCTTTCCGTACACGAAAGCGCAACGGGTGAGCCGGAGATTCCGGCAGAGATTTTCGGCCAGTTCTCGGAGCATTTGGGCCGATGCATCTACGAAGGCATCTGGGTTGGCCCGGATTCCAGCATTCCCAACGTTAATGGCTACAGGACGGACGTCCTGGAGGCTTTCAAGGCCCTTAAAGTGCCCGTGCTCCGCTGGCCCGGCGGCTGCTTTGCCGACGAGTACCACTGGATGGACGGAATAGGACCAAACGAGAATCGTCCCAAGCTGGTGAACAACAACTGGGGCGGGACCGTGGAAGACAATTCCTTCGGCACGCACGAGTTCCTGAACCTTTGCGAAATGCTTGGCATAGAGCCATATATAAGCGCCAATGTGGGCTCCGGCACGGTTGAGGAAATGGCAAAGTGGGTGGAATACATGACCGCCCCCAACGGTTCCATGGCGGAACTCCGCACCAAGAACGGCCGCAAGGAGCCGTGGAAGGTCAAATATATCGGCGTCGGCAACGAGACCTGGGGCTGCGGCGGAGACATGACCGCACAGTATTATTCCGATGTCTATAAGAGGTACGCCCTCTATGCCAGGAACTATGGCGGCAACCAGATATTCAAGGTGGCCTGCGGCGCTTCCGGCGGGGACTATGACTGGACCCGCACCATGATGAAGAACGCCAGGCGCCAGATGGACGGCCTCTCCGTGCATTTCTACTCCGTAGAAGTCTGGGATCAGAAGGGATCGGCCACCGTGTTCACTCCGGAAGAGTACTATAACATCCTTGCCAAGACCGTGGAGATTGACGAGATCCTCCGTAACCACATTGCCATCATGGACGCCTACGACCCTGAAAACAGGGTGGCTCTCCTTCTGGACGAGTGGGGCACCTGGTACGATGTTGAACCCGGCTACAATCCCGGCCACCTGTTCCAGCAGAACACCATGCGCGATGCCATCGTAGCGGCGCTTAACATCAACATCTTCACCAAGTACGTCCAGCGCCTGAAGATGGCAAACATCGCCCAGATTGTGAATGTGCTTCAGGCAATGGTTCTGACCAAGGGCCCTGAGATGGTGCTTACGCCTACTTATCATGTATTCCGCATGTTCTCCGTGCACCAGAACGCCACCCGCGTTCCCGTTGAGTACAATGCCGGAACCCTGGTTTCCCAGACAGGCCGCGTGATGGAGAACTTCAGTGCAGCATCGTCCCGCGATGCTTCCGGCGCCATCCACGTCACGCTCACCAATCCGCTCATAGACAAGCCTGTTACCATTGAGCTGGCATTTGACAGCCTCAAACCCAAGACAGTCACGGGCGAGGTCCTCAAGGCCGCCAAGGTCAATGCATACAATGACTTTGGCAAAGCTCCGGCCGTGGCTCCCACTGCCCTCAAGGACATCAAGAAATCCGGCGGAGTGTGGAAGGTGACCCTTCCCGCCGCATCAGTGGCAGTTCTGGAAATACGGTAGCAATGTACTGGAAAGAATTGTATAATGGTAATTATTGTTTTTTAAGCCTATGATCAATCGTTTTTTTTTGCTTCTTGCATCATTGCTTTCATTATTGTTATACTCATGCGATCGTAGTTATGAGACATCATATGGTAACTCAAAGGTAATTGTTATTGCTTCTGAACACCTAAGCAAACCTGACGGCAACAAATACTTATTCTATAAATCACCAGAAGGGTATACATGGCGTCTTATTGATGCAAAACAACTCAATATATCTATTACGAAAGGGTATGAATACACAATTCTTGCTAAACCAATTATTGGATCTGATTTCTTTCATGTAGTTAAGATTCTTAATAAAGAATACAAGAAGTCATCTAATATCCCAAAACTCACTTTTGATTTAAAAACACTTACAGCAGAATCCGATGAGATAGCATTCGCGGATAGACTTAATGATGCAGATAGCGTTGCTCCTGGAATAATTAGAATTGATTCATTATATGTGGTAGATGGGGATATCGTGATTAGCGAAGATCAACTAGCTGATTATTTAGATGTCAAGTCAGGTTATAAGAAAACTCATTATTGGTCTAACAACACTATCTATTATACCTACGCACCAGGTTTCACAAAGGCAAGTACTGCATCATCTGCAATATCCACATTGGAAAGCCAAACAAGCCTGCATTTTGTATATGGGGCCAATAGCAATGGATATATAGAGTTTTGTGATGGAAGTAGTACTTATTCCACCGCGACAGGAAAAACAGGGAATAAGCAACAAATTTTTCTGAAACCGACATGCTCTTCTGGCAGCGCAATGCACGAAATCGGACATGCAATTGGACTTATTCACGAGCATCGGCGTCCTGACAGAAATGCGCATGTTGTGGTTTACGATAACAATATTATTGAAACAGAAAAACCCCAGTTTACTCTTATGTCAACTAATGAAGCAGTTTGTGTAGGCGACTTCGATTTATCTTCTATCATGATGTATAGTTCGATGGCGTTCTCCAAGAATGGTAATCCTACCATACTTACTACTGAAGGTGCCGCTTTTAATTCTCAAAGAGATTCGCTATCCTCTGGAGATCTTGTGGGGATATCTGCCATTTACGGACCGCCATACCATAGGTTGGAATCAACTAGAACTATAACGCGAAACGAAGTAACTGGTATTTATGAATATTATGAGTATTATGACACTTATACGATCCGTTTTTATAGCAATAGCGATTATACAAATAACGTAATGATAACCACGCCACGCCCCATTTCTTTCTATTATGAGGATTATTATTATAATACTAATATAAATCAGTTTTGTACAGAGTCATATGTTTATAATGTTACAATCCCAGCTGGCTGTTATTCATATAATATTACCACTCTATATGGTTGTGAGAATTATGTAATGAGCGATGTCTCAGAATATAGCATGAAATCTTTATCACTGTTTTGACTTCTGAAAAATGAAAAGAATAATTACAATATTAGGTCTCCTTATGGCTCTTTTCTATCTGTTTTCATGTTCTAAAGATGATGATAATGATGAATACAGACCATGCGAAGACCCGCAGTGGGTGTTTGACATTGATAACGGTTATAGAGTATTCCTTGGGGTAAGTGATTACAAGAGTGGAATGCTATTCCCAAATGTCTACCTCTATGTATTTGATGATCAACAAGAGTATTGTCCCTTTCCAGGGTTGAAAAGGGAAACCAGTATAGTAAATGGTATTATTATAAGTGGTAAGCTGTTCTACTATTATGATATATCAGAAACGTGGGGCGGTAAAAGAGTTTCTCTAATGTTCAACAGCGATGATATATCCATCGAGAATAATACTATTATTGTAGACCTTGGTGTTAACCATAATATATGGTTCAAGATTAATGGGCCTGAAGTACAGGCCATTGATGCTCCAGTTTCTAAGGATAATCCATAGCACCCAACTATCCAATTTAAAATGTGAGTAGACGGATGATTAGTCGGCTGCGGAGACCCGTTTTAGGAAAACCTGTTGAGTTACGGAATTTATTAGTATCTTTGCAACATAACCAAAAACTTAGGCAATTATGAAAAAACTTCTGTTAGCCATTATGAGTGTCGCCATGGTCCTTATGACCGGCTGCAAAAAGGACGAGAACTCCGAGGAAGGGAAGTGGTATGCATATGAGAAAGGAGATGCTACTTACACCAGGCTTTACATTGAGCTCAATGACGGTAAGGCAGACCTTATAATCACCGCTTGGGGAGACCGCTACAAAGGTTCCTATACCTATAATGCGGAAGAAGGCAAGCTGGTCATCAGCAATGCAACCCAGACAGTGCGTGGCAATGCCGGGGAACTGGGAGACGACTCCACCCTTACCAGCAACCTGTTCAACGGCTGGCCCGGGCCCACCAGTGCAGACCACATCGCGCTTGGAGCCACCTTTGAACTTGGATTCAAGGTTAACGGCGACAAAGCTATCTGCACCTTCGTGGGCCTTGAAATGGAGATGGTCCGCAAGTAGGCTCTAACCCGGACATTTTGTCACCATAAATTGCCATTTTGTCCATTTCTTGGGAATGGTCCGGGCTTTGCCATTACCTGAGGCGTCTTGCAAAAAGACACGGCAAGAAGGCCGGAAAGGCCGGAAACCGTAACCTTTAAAGTTTTTGAATTATGTTACCTGTCAGAAGAACTACGGATAGCTGGTTGCCGGACATTTTTGGTGATTTCTTCGACAACAGCTGGATGGAAAGGCCCACTTACACAGCTCCGGCCATCAATGTAATCGAAAGCGACAAGGAGTACGACGTTGAACTTGCAGCTCCGGGCCTTTGCAAGGAAGACTTCAAGATCCATGTAGACAACGAAGGCTGCCTGCACATCGAAATGGAAAAGAAGCAGGAGAACAAGGAAGGCAAGAAGCACGGACGCTACCTCCGCCGCGAATTCTCCTACGAGAAATTCCAGCAGAGCCTCATCCTGCCGGACGATGTGAACGCCGACGCTATCGAAGCCAAGATGGAAAACGGCATCCTCAACGTCCACATTCCCAAACTCCAGAAGATAGACAAGCCGGAATCTGTGAAACAGATTACGGTGAAGTAAATTGAAATTCCGGGCTTGACCCGGAATTTTTTTGTATTTTTGTGAAGCTATGACGCTATTTCTTACCGGAAGCCCCACAAGGTACGGGCAAAGCCACTTCACTGCGGACAACGGATTCCTTGCCCGGGTAATGGCAGAGTTGCCCCCTCATCCAAGAGTGCTTCTGGTAAGTGCGGCCCCTGACAACCAGGCTTTCACGGATTCCGTCCTGGAGGGCATGACAACGTGCATCGTCAATTCCGGGATAGAGCCGCGTGAGATTGTAATGCTGGACAGGCGTAATGCCGGAAGGGCTCCTGAACTGGTGAAGAAAGCGGACTGGGTGGTCCTTTGCGGGGGGCATGTTCCCACACAGAACAAGTTTATCCATGAGATTGGCCTCAAAGGCCTTCTTGAGGGGTACGACGGCGTGGTGATGGGCTGCAGTGCCGGAAGCATGAACTGTGCGGACGTGGTGTATTCCCACCCGGAGCTCCCCGGCGAGGCTGTGGACCCGTCATACAACAGGTGGCTCCGCGGCCTTGGACTCACGGACATTAACCTTGTGCCGCATTACCATCAGGTAAAGGACATGGTGCTGGACGGGAAGAGGCTGTTTGAGGATATAGTCTTCAAGGACAGCCATATGCACCGCTTCTACACCTTCCCGGACGGCGGTTACGTCATGGTAAAGGACGGCCGCTCAACACTTTATGGCGAAGCCTGGGAAATCACGGGCGGCACCATGAGGAAAGTATCTGAAGAAAACAAAACATACAGCTTTATGAACTTAGTATTCATTTCTCCCCATTTCCCGGACACCTACTGGCACTTCTGTGCCGGTGCAAAGGCCAACGGAGTAAATGTCCTTGGCATAGCGGACACCCCCTGGGACAACCTCTCACAGGAACTCCGCAGCAGCCTTACGGACTATTATCAGGTGCAGAACCTTGAGGACTACGGCGAGGTTTACCGCGCCGTGGCCTGGTTTGCCCACAAATACGGCAAGATAGACTGGATAGAGTCCAACAACGAGTACTGGCTGGAGCAGGACGCCCGCCTGCGCACGGACTTCAACGTTACAACCGGCCTAAAGACAGACCGCATAGCCTCCATAAAGAACAAGAGCGAGATGAAAAAGTACTACGCTCTTGGAGGCATCCCCACCGCACGCCAGATTAAATGTGCGGAAGGCCCGGCCAAAGTCAAGGCCTTCGTTAAGAAGACGGGCTATCCCGTCATAGCCAAGCCGGATAACGGCGTTGGCGCAAACGGCACTTATAAGCTGCATAACGACGCCGAGCTTGACGCCTGGTTCAAGGACCATCCCAACTACGCCCTCTTTGTGCTGGAGGAGTTCATTACCGGCCACCTGGTAAGCTATGACGCCATTTTCAACGACAAAGGCGAACCCATCTTCGAGAACAACAGCATGTTCCCCACGCCCGTTATGGACATAGTCCACGGCAACCTGGAGTCATGCTACTGGATAAATAAGACCGTCCCCGCTAAGCTGGCGGAAATAGGCCGCAGGACGGTGAAGGCCTTTGGCATTACCAGCCGATTTGTCCATCTGGAGTTCTTCAAGCTTGACCGCGACCGCGAGGGCCTTGGCAAGAAGGGCGATTATGTTGGTCTTGAGGTGAACATGCGCCCGCCGGGAGGCTTTACCCCGGACATGATGAACTTCGCCCACTCCACGGACGTATTCCAGATCTGGGCCGACATGGTGGCCTTCGGGGAACGCCGAAAGGGCATGGGAGAGCAGTTCTACTGCGCCTATGTAGGCAGACGCGACGCCAAGGCATACAAGCACTCCCACGACGATGTCCTGGCACAGTACGGCAGCGTCATGTGCATGTGCCGCCGCATGCCGGCCGCCCTTGCAGACGCACTTGGAGACATGGTCTACATTGTGAAACTGAAAGAAAAGAAGGAAATAGACACCTTCTTCAAGTACCTTACAGAGTAGCTCCTGCAATCCATTTGAGCCCAAGGCGGTCTATAAGACGCGCCGGGAGGCATGAGACCAGAGCCGGAACAAGCCTGTTCAGCGGCCCCGGCCGCATTATGCGCCGCCCGCGGAACATGCCGTTGAGTGCACGTTTCACCAGCCACTCCGGACTCTTTATGATGCCAAGACGCCTGAGAGTCCTGCGCATCCTGTCCCCAAGCGGATACAGCCCGGTATCTATGGCTGCAGGACAAACCGTGGTTACAGAAACGCCATAGGGCTTTAGTTCATAAGAAAGGCCCTTGCCAAAGCTCACCAAATATGCCTTGGAGGCGGAATACACGGCAATTCCTGGAGCGGGAAGCCAGGCTGTCATGGAGCTCATGTTAAGGATATGTCCATGCCCGGCCGCCTTCATCCTGGAGCCAAACAGCACGCACAGCTGTGTGGCGGTCTCTATATGGAGGGCCAGCATGGCAGAGGCTTTGTCCAGATTGCCCTGGCCCAGATACTCCATGAAGAACATCCCGGCGTTGTTTATGAGTATTTCCGGCTCAAGGCCATTGCCGTCACACCAGTCATAGACTGTTTTGGCTGCGTTGTGCTCTGCAAGATTTGCATTGAGCGTAGCTACAGCAACATTATAGGTGCTGCAGAGTTCGGCGGCAGCAGCCTTCAGCTCCTCTTCACGGTTACTAACCAGCGCCAGGTTGTACCCCAGCGCGGCAAGCTGCCGTGCATACTCCAGTCCTATCCCGGACCCTCCACCTGTAATGAGTGCCGTCATAGCATTACAAAATTACGAAAAATTCCGTCATCCGTCCACCAAAAACGCCAAATCCGTGGACAAACCCCGGAAAATCGGCACTTGTCCACCAAAACCCCGCATTTCCGTGGACAAACCTGCCAAAATACCAACTTGTCCACCAAAAACGCCAAATCCGTGGATGAAATTTCAGTTTTATTGTTATATTTGTACTTACACAAAGCTAAAGCCTATGCCCACAGTAAAAGGGCGCATCGCGCAGGTGGTAGGTCCTGTTGTAGATGTGCATTTCGACATATCGGCCCGTGACGCCGAAAACCAGCTCCCCAGAATCTCAGACGCCCTCAAGGTGGTCCGTCCTGACGGCAAACTGCTCATCCTGGAGGTCCAGCAGCACATTGGTGAAGACACCGTGCGCACCGTTGCCATGGACTCCACGGACGGCCTCAGGCGCGGCCTGGAGGTGGAGAACACGGAGCAGCCCATCACAATGCCCGTCGGCGCCCAGATCCGCGGCCGCGTGATGAACGTCACCGGAGATACAATAGACGGCATGGAAGAGCTGGGCCGTGAAGGCGCCCTTCCCATCCACAGGGATCCCCCCAAGTTCGAGGACCTCACTACCAGCCAGGAAATCCTCTTCACCGGCATCAAGGTCATAGACCTTCTGGAGCCATACCTCAAGGGCGGTAAGATAGGCCTCTTCGGAGGTGCGGGCGTGGGCAAGACCGTCCTTATCAAAGAGCTCATAAACAACATTGCAAAGGCCCACAACGGCTTTTCAGTGTTTGCGGGCGTTGGAGAGCGTACCCGTGAGGGCAACGACCTTCTGCGCGAAATGATAGAATCCAACGTAATCCGTTACGGAGACGCCTTCAACAAGGCCATGGAAGAGGGCAAGTGGGACCTCTCCCTGGTAGACAAGGAAGAACTTGCAAAGAGCCAGGTGTCCATGGTGTTCGGCCAGATGAACGAACCCCCGGGAGCCCGTGCCAGCGTAGCCCTGAGCGGTCTCACCCTGGCGGAAAGCTTCCGTGACAGCAGCTCCGGCGCCGGCCCCAAGGACATCCTCCTTTTCATCGACAACATCTTCCGTTTCACCCAGGCAGGCTCTGAGGTATCGGCATTGTTGGGACGAATGCCGTCGGCGGTAGGTTACCAGCCCACCCTGGCAACGGAAATGGGCAAGATGCAGGAGCGCATCACCTCTACCAAGAACGGCTCCATCACATCGGTCCAGGCCGTTTACGTCCCTGCCGATGACCTTACGGACCCCGCTCCCGCCACCACCTTCTCCCACCTGGATGCCACCACCGTCCTTAGCCGAAAGATTACCTCGATGGGTATCTACCCGGCCGTGGATCCGCTGGAGTCCACTTCCAGGATCCTGGATCCAAACATCGTTGGCGAGGCCCATTACAACACCGCCCAGAGGGTGAAGCAGATCCTCCAGCGCAACCAGGAACTCCAGGACATCATAGCCATCCTTGGTATGGACGAACTCTCTGAAGAGGACAAGATTACCGTGAACCGCGCCCGCCGCGTGCAGCGTTTCCTGTCACAGCCTTTCTTTGTGGCTGAGGCCTTCACCGGCGTCAAGGGCGTTATGGTAAGCATAGAAGATACCATCAAGGGCTTCAACATGATACTTGACGGCGAGGTAGATTACCTCCCGGAACAGGCGTTCCTGAACGTTGGAACAATAGAAGACGCCATCGCCAAGGGCGAGGCCATACTTGCTGCCGCTAAATGAGCATAGCACTTCATATCATCAGTCCTGAAGGAACGGTGCTTGAGGCGCAGGCGGAGCTTGTGACCCTTCCCGGCAGCGCCGGGCCTTTCACCGTGCTCAAGGACCACGCGCCCATAGTCACAGCCCTGGACAAGGGCCGCGTGCGCTATGTTGCGGATGGCAAAGAGCAGTTCGTTGCCATCAAGGAAGGCTTTGCGGAGGTCAAGAACAATGTAGTAACCGTCTGTGCAGAGGTATGATCCTGATGCTGCTCATATCAATGATGCTCCTGCAGGCCGCTCCGGCGGTAGGTGAGGCCCCCGATCAGGTCGGGGGTGACGAGATCGACGTTTCGTCGATTATCTTCGAGCACATTGGAGACGAGTATGAGTGGCACATCACGGAGTGGAAAGGCAAGCCCATTGCCATTCCGTTGCCCTGCATTGTAATAGACAACGGCGTACACGTTTTCACGGCGCATCACGCGGCGGAGAATGGATATACTTTCAATGAGAACGGAAAGCTGATCAATGCTACAACCGGCAAGCGGCCGTTCGACATTTCCATCACCAAGAACGTGCTGTCCCTTATGATGAGCAGCCTTCTGCTGCTTATCGTGGTGCTTATCACAGCCCGGTGGTACAAGAAGCACGATGCCCTTAAAGAAGCCCCCACGGGCCTTGCCAACGCAATGGAATCGCTTATCAAAATGGTGGACGAGATGGCCTACGAGAACATAGGCGAAAAGGACTACCGCAAATACAGCCCGTACCTTTGCATGGCGTTCCTGTGGATACTGCTGAACAACTTCCTGGGTATAATCCCGTTCTTCCCGGGAGGCGCCAACCTTACGGGAAACATCGCCATCACTCTGGTGTTGGCCCTTTTCACTTTCTTCACGGTGAACCTCACGGGCTCCAAGCATTACTACAAGGAACTGCTCTGGAATCCGGATTCCCCGGTATTCCTTAGGCCCGTGATGGCGGTCATAGAGGTGTTCAGCGCCATCATGAAGCCCGTGTCCCTGACCGTCCGTCTTTTTGCAAACATGCTGGCAGGTCATATCATGATCCTGTGTATGGTGTGCGTAATCTTCATAATGGCCAAGTACGGTCCTCTTATGAGCGGCGGCATGACCCTGGTGAGCGTGCTCTTCGGCATCTTCCTGGATGCTCTGGAATGCCTTGTGGCGTTTATTCAGGCGTATGTTTTCACAACGTTGTCATCTATATATATTGGTTTGGCTAGGGCACATGGGGAGTGAGATTCCCGGGACAAGCCCGAGAATGACGTAAAAAAACAAGCCCGAGAATGACGTAAAAAACA
>JAEEGK010016886.1_pt1 | contig 15986 bp, 10 predicted proteins | sample 8958771 | NCBI WGS metagenome assembly JAEEGK01 (sample SAMN16246547, study PRJNA631951) | gut metagenome | biome: gut microbiome; feature: rumen; material: SC-attached | host: Bos | place: Iran: Karaj | collected 2018-10
AAATATTTATAGAAATCATTTTCTTTATTTTTTTTATCCTTTTTATCTTGTTCGTCGTCTTCTGCTTTTGATATTTTGTTCAAATTATATAATTCTTCCTTGCCTTCCTTTGTTTTTAATAACTCGTCCATTTTTAAAAAAGTTTCCACCAAGGAATTAGGAATATTTTCGTATTTGGTATTTTGGTTATTCATAAATTCTTGGATAAAGTGGTTTTTAACGAATTGAGACACTTCTTTCCCTCCGTGGCCGTCAAAGACGCCGAAAATGTCGTAGTGGTTGTTATTAAGTTGATTTAGGTGGGCGTCTTCCATTCGGTAGCGCCAACCTTGCATTGCTGATGAACCGAATTTTATGAAAGTATTTTCGCCGTCAAAGGAATCCTTGGTTTTGTTAGGTGTACTCAAAAAATCACCCATTTTAATATTTTTTAAATATTTTTAATTTAAAAAAAAAAAAATAAATATTTTTAAAAAAAAAATAAAATTTTTTCTTCAAAAGAATTAACATTGATATATAAATTTTTCAGATTTTTTAATGTTACGAAATATGAATGATTTTATTGATATATTTTTATTTACTTATTTATGCGAATTTATGAATTAACATCTAATAATAATTTTCATTTTAATAATTAAAAAGATAAAATTAAGTTATTATTATTTTATGAATCTAAATAAAATAACTAAAAAAATGGAAAGGAAAAAAATATAGTAAAAAATATAAAAGATTTATCAACAACTCAATGTATTTATATATTTAAAATATATGAATTAAAAAATTTAAATAATTATTAAAAAATTTTGTTTTAATTTTTTTTTTTAATACAAAATTAAATATCTTTATATAATAATAATATTTAATTTACTTTTTATAAATTTTATTATAGATATTTTATCAATTTTAATTCAATGTTAATTATATTTTAATTAAACAAATAAAGTTTCAAATTATATAATATTAAATAGATTATATGATTTTAAAAATATTTTATTTTTAGAAAAAAGTATTTCTTTTTTTTCTAAATAGAAATTTTTAAAATTTTATATGATTTTCAATATAATGAAAAATTTATTGAAAAATGAATTTTTTAAACATATTATTTTTTCATTAAATAATTTTTATCATTTCCTCATTTCCTTTTCCAGGAATTGAATATTTTGTTCTTCTTCTGACAACATCTCTTAAATTATAATTACTACTTCCTAATACACTTTTATCAACTGGATTTTAAATCAGGTTTTTGTCCTTTTCTAATTTTCCAAGATGGTGTTTTAGGTCTTATAAAATTAGTATTTCTATCATGAGCATAAGTCACTTGTCCTGGATTTTCTTTTCTTAATCTTTTACCTTATTTCTTTTCCAATTTTACATTTTGGATATTCATAATTATTATTATTTAATGAATCATCTTTATTATATATACCAAGATGAGGAACATAAGGTGCATCATCTTATATAGGTTCATTGAATCATTAATTTTAATTATTTTTGAATTATTTATTAAAGGAATTAGGAGATAATGGAAATAAAATAATACTTTTAAAAAAAAAATTAATATAAATTCATCATTTTGAGATTGAAGTATTATTATAAAAATATTAAAATATTTAACTAAACTATCTTGAGAATAAATTTCCATTTTTTGAAGTGAATCTCCTAAATCAATTATATCCATAAATTTAGTTTCAATCATATTTAATTTAATTAATTTAATAATAGAAAATATACTAATAAATATGTAAACATAATATAATAAATAATAAAATTAAATTAATAAATTGTTAAAACTTTAAAAAAATTTTAAAAATATAATAATTAAAATATTAATCATCTTCTTCATCATTTTTATAATCATAAATTTCATCTAAATCTAATCCATTATAAACTTCCTCCATAATATCATGTGAATCTTTAATAGTTTTTTCAATTTCATTAATACTATAAATATTTGATTTATATTTTCCATATAATGGATTAGAACTATCTTCAATACTTTTTGAAAATATATTATTAATAATTTTTTCATAATCTTTTTTTGATATATTTTCATTATTTTTTGGTTCTAATTTAAACATTTCAATTTTTTCTTTAATTTCTTTTTTCAATTCATCATTCTGTTTTTTCGAAGGTTCTAAATTTAAAAAGTTATAATATTCAAGAACAGAATCAATAGTAGTTAATTCATTGTTAAATAAAATATCATTTTCTCTTTCTTCATATCTCTTTCTTAAATTTTCTAAAGTATCTTCTTCAATATTTCTTCTTACACCTCTTAATCGATTATTATTATTATTAATATAATTAGTATCATTATTTTCTTTAATTGATTCAGTAAAAACTTTATTTGTATTTTTATTTTTTAAATTACTCATTATATCAGTTCCTCTTTTAACAACATCATTTTCACCATAATCTATTTCATAATTATTTCTTAAATTTCTAACTTTTGGAATTTCATTTATTATTTTTTCTTTTCTTTTTCCATTTTCATATGTTATATTATAAATATTACCTCCTCTTCTATATGAAATATCTTGAACTGAAATTTTTTGTCCTTTCATAATTTGACTTAATTGAATAAAAATATCATTTTTAAAATCTTCAAATTGATTATAGAAATTAACAAATTTATTTTGTTGATCTTGTGATAATTTATCTAATTGTTTATTTACTTCATCATTATTGAAAATTATACTTTGTTGTGGATTTACTGTATTATTAAAGTATTTATTTATTTGAATATTTTGACTTTGAGTTATATTATTTTTATTTGCTCTTAAATTTGTACTTTGATATAAATCTCTTATTTTATTTAATCTTTCATCGATTTCATTTTTTCTATTTTCATTTGAACTTTGTTTTTGTTTATTTAATTCTTTTATTGTAGAACATAATTCATCTTTTATTATATTTAATTTATTTTCAAAATAGTTATTTTCATAATTTAAAAATAAATTACCTCCTCCTCTTAATTTATCTAAATTTAAATGTTTTTTAACATAATGCTCATGAACTTTTTCATAACTTTTAAACTTTTTATCTGGACAAATATCACAATAAAAAACTCCATTTTGATCATGAATATCTAAAGGAAGATTTTGTTGAGGAATTAAATTTCCATTTCCACTTGTTAAAATTACATTTTTATATAAATTCATTTTTATTTGTAATTCTCTTCTTTTATGTTCATTTTCATTGATTATATTTTTATTATTTAATTTTATATTATTTAATTCATTTGATCTATTATTTAAATCAGAATTAGGTAATGTTATAAAATTTTCTAAATTATTATTTGAATTTGAAATATCATTTTTTAATTGAAATAAATAATTAAGTAACTTTTGAGATTTAGAAATTATAGAATTAAAAAAAGGATTATTATCTATTTCTAATGATTTATAAATTATATCTGGTAAATATTTATTTATAATAGATAAGTTACCATATTTTAATATTTTTTCAAAATCAATTGATAATATCTCTTTTAATGGAAATGGTTTATTTTCATCATATTTAGAATAATCAGGAGTTAATATTCGTTCATTATTATTATTATTATTAATATCATCATTAAAATTCATTGATATTTTATTTTTTTCTCTAAAAGTATTACTATTACTCTGATTTGGGATATTTATTGAATAATTTGAAACAAAATTATAATTGTATATTGGATTTGAGATTTTTTGAGTAGAATTATAATTGTTAAAACCTGTACTTTGAGAAAAATCATAAGGAGATGTTTGGTCAATAAATTTATGAAAATGAAATGAAGATCTTTGAAACATTTTTTTTATTGAAAAATAATTTGATTAAAAAATAAATAAATTTATTTAATCTATATTAATAAAATTTTTTTGTAATTATTTATTATTTCTTTCATTAAATATTCAAAAATCTTTTGATTAAAAATTAATATAGGAAAAAATTTTTACTAAATTATTTTTTTTCATTTTACATCATAAATATTATACAATATATATAATAAAAAAAATGCAACAAATCTTATTTAATAAATTATTAAATTTCAAAAAATTATATAGATATCAATGTTACTAAATTTTCTCGAAACAAATCTTTTTCCCTTTGAAAATAAAATTAATTGGAGATTCAAAAATACAAAATATCTTTCAACAATTTCATCATTTTTAACAAATAAAAAATCAATTGACAACAAATTTTTATTATATTCTATTATAGTAGAATCAGAATATAAAAAATATGAATTGATGAAACTTATTCTTTTCAAAAGAAAGAATTCTATATTATGTATTCAAAGGAATATAAAAAAATATTTAATTAGAAAAAAAATAAGAATGTATTATATTATTAAGGAAATAATTTTAAAAAGAGAAAAATCTATTTTAATGATTGAAAAGCACATTAAATCTTTTTTAATAAGACAACATTTTAAATCATTATTAAAAAATGATGCTCTATTTTTATATGATTTTCCACAAGAATTAATAAATCAAATTTGTATTTTGTCAACTTTAAAAGAAGATTTTTATAATAAATTAAAAGAAAAAAAAATTGAACTTTCAATTCAACTTTATAAACCAAATTTGAGATTAAAATTTGAATATAGTAAATATTTAAAATGTTTTTATGTTCCTATAAAAAAGAATAAGGTATTCAAAAAAAAATTTAATGTAAATTTTATTATAAATGGGGAAAAAATAATTGATCCAAGATATTTAATTGTAAATGATTCTAAAGGAAACTTTTTTAATGTAATTAATTCATTTATGTTATTTAAAAAATTAAAACAAAAAACTCTTTTCATTAAATCTAATTATAAAGAACCAAAAATGTGGGAAGAACTTTTTGTATTAAAAAATTATAATAATATTAATTATGATGAATTATCAATTAATTCAAAAACTGATATTTCTAAAGAAATAGAAAAAAATCAAAATCATACTAATTGTTGTGTAAATAAGATTCATATTATTCCAATTTTGAAAAATAAAAAAACTAAACATGAAAAAATAAAAATATGTAAAAAAGTTTCTTTTAAGGAAAATATTGATTTAATAGATTAAAATCATAATAATATAAACTTTGTATTTAATTTACAAAGATATTAATGATTATTTCTAATATTATTAAGAATATAAACTAAAGAATTAGTATAAATAATAATAGACTGTTATAAATAAGTAATTTTATTCATGATGTGTACACAAAATTTAAAATAGGATGATTTAATAAAAACAATAAAATATAAATAGAATAAAATATCATATTTAACTTTAATTCATTCATTAATTAATTTTATTTTAAATATAAACTTTATAATATAATATAAAAAAAGGTTTAAAAAAATTTTTTTTTTGAAAAAAAATATTTTTAAGAGATAAATTTTATTTTATAAATTAAAATTTTGTAAAATAATATTAAATACTATATAATTAACAAGAATATTATTTAAATATAATTAAATAATAACTTCAAATAATTCTTTTTGCTGTTTTTAAATTTGATTTTGAATTTTATATATTAAATTTAATTGATTAATTTCTTTTTGGCTTAATTTGATATTATTAATTCTATATATATTATTCAAAGCTTCTAAAGATTTAATTATAATAGGTTTCATTAATTCTTCTTTAATACAATTTATTTCACAAAATAATTTGACAGTATTAAATAAATCATCATATCTTCTTAATTTAAATACAGCAATTGTATCTTTGGAAATTTTAATATTAACTTTTAATATTTCAGTATTTTCAAAAATAGCATTTTGTTTTGGAATTAAATTATTATTATGAATATTAAATTTATTAAATTTATTATTTGATATTTTATTATTATTGTTTTCATTTAAATTAATTTTATTTGAACATTCTAAATTAATATTTTTATTTAATATATTATTATTAAGTTCTTTGTTATTAATTGAATCATTTAATTTATCATTTAAAAAGTTATTTTTTTCATGAAATGAATTATCATTATTTTCTGAAATATTTTTATTATAATCATAAATAATGGATTCATTATTTACATTTTTATTTTCTTTAATTGAATTTTCCAAATTAAAATTATCATTATATTCATGAGAATTGAAACTATTACGACTAAGACAAAAAGTAGATTCATCTTCAATATCAATTGACTCTTTTTTCCTTTTTTGAATATTATATTTAACTTTTTTTCTTTGAAATTCTTCTTCATAATATATATTATTTTTTGAATACATTGAATAATCATAATCTTGTATTTTTTGATTATTATAATAATTTTTTATATTGTCTTTTGATGAGCAATTATAATTTGAATATTGCTTTTTATAAGAATTTCTTTTTTGATTATAATAATGAGGATGAGTATGAGGAATTTTTTTTGAATATTTTTTATTTGTCAAATTATTTGAACTATTATTATAATTATTTAATTTATTATATGTGTTTGAATATAAAGTAGATGATACATTATATGATTTGTGATAATTATTTGATTTCATATTCTTCTGATTTCTTTGTTTTTTTTATTTTTTAATTTTAATTTAAACTTTTATACTATAAAAATAAATTATTAAATATAAATTTAATATTTAAAAAATTTCAAACTTCAATAAATTAATATATAAATAATATACAATTGAATCCCTACCATTTCAATTTATAAAAAAGAGAAATTAAAAAAGATATAACATTTTTATTCAAATATATTAATAATAAAATTTGAAATTTATATTTTAAAGTCATTTTTAAGAAATCAAATTAAAATTAAATTAAAAAATTTAATAAATAAAAATATATTATGGAATAGTAATAAAAACACAACAAAAACAATGTAAAAAATTATTTTCATATTGAACAGTTACAACACTATCAGTTTTTTTATCCCATAAACAATTAGAATCAAAAAAAAAAGGTGCATTTCCTTTTTGAACAATATAACCTACACAAATAATTTTAAATCCATTCAAAATTTCTGAAATTTCTTTTATTATACCATTACAAATATTATTTATCCATTCTTGTTTTTCTCCTACTTCAAAAAATTTATCTTCAAAAAATTTATTTAAAAATTTTTCTACTAAATTTTTAATTTTATCTCTTATATTATTTAAATTTAAAGATTCTGTGTTTGAATCAAATTGTTCAAATTGATTATATAAATTAAATGGATTTTTTGACATTTAAAATATAAAAAAGTAAATTAAAAGAATTTTTTTTATTTTTTTTATTTTTAAATTATTATATATTTAAAATCTTTTTTTTAACTTATTTTTATTTTATTAATTTATAACATTTTTATAAAATAATTTTCCTGATTTGATTTTTCTTTTTCAAATCTTATTTTAATTCCATAAAAAGCAAAACATATAATAAATAACAAAATAAAAATTAAATAAGCATAACTTATATCATTATCTTTATCGTTATATTTTTTTTTTAAATTCTTTTTTGATTTTCTAGTATTATCAATAACGATTAAATTATTTAAATATTTTTCATCTAATATATCAATATTTTTTATTTCATTTATTTCTGTATCATTTGATGAATCTGCTATTAAAATTTTACTTTGTCTCTTTTTTAATTCTTTTCTCAATTTCTTTGCTGCTTTTTTAATTGCTTTTTTTCTTGCTTTTTCTGCTTTTTTATCATTTAAATTTTTTAAATGTTTTTCAGATAAAAGAGATTCCATTTCTTCTAAAGTTTTATTTGTTTTAATTATATAAGTATTTTCACCCTTTTCATTATTTTTATTTAAGTCTTCTTTATTTAATGATTTTTCATCTGATATTTCTATTATTTTACCACATGTTTTTTCATTTTCTTTTGAATTTATATTATTTATTGAAAGAATTATAATAAAAATTGGAATTAAAAAAGAAATAAATTTCATTTTTTTATTTTTTTTCTATTAAATTATTTATAGTAAAATTAAACAAATAATCAAATTAAAAATAAACAAAAAAATTTATAATTAATTTTTCAAAAAATAAAGATGCAAAAAATTTATTTAAAATAAAAAAAAAACTAAATAACTATTTTTTTATTAATGATTAGGAACTTTTTTACTTTTATGATTCTTAACAAAGTAAATTAACATAGTTTTAGCAAGTTTAATTTTCTTAATAACATCATTATTATCACCATTCATAGCATTTTGAATAGTTTCTTGTTCTTCTTCTCCTTTTTTATTTTTAAATATAAAATCACTAGTTTCAGTCGAAAAAATAATTTCAGTTTGATCATTAAAAAATATTTGAATTAACTTATTACTTAATCTAAACAAAATAGCATTTTTAGAAATTAAAAACTTTTTAACAAAAAACAACTTATTCATAACACTATCATTATTATAAGTAGTAGCATTATTAATAAATTTTTCTTTTTTAACAGCTTCAAAATCTTGTAAATGTTTATTTACAATATGTTTAAAAATATCAAATTTTTTAATAATATCTTTACTAGTATTTTTACTATTAAGATAATTTTCCAATTCAATTTCATCAAAATTTTGACTTGACTGAGCATCTTTTTCTAAATAAATATAATCATAATTATTAGTATTTGCTAAATCTTGATCATTTTGATCTTTATTCATATGTCTTAATATATTACTATAATCATTAAAACAAATTCCAATATGAGTATTATTAATAAAGTAAACAAAACCAAATTTTGAAGCATAATCAAAATATCTTGAAATTTTTCTACTAAAGAAATTTTTACTTCCTTGATAATTTTGTCCTTCATTCCCATATAAAAATTTATTGGTACCATCACTTAATTTTTTAAGAACACCTTCATCAAAATCATTATCTAAATTATTATCATTAATTCCATCACTATTATAAGCATTTAATTCTTTTAAATTTCTACTAGAATTCATTTTATTATTTAAATTATCATCATTACCAAATTTATTTTCATTTTTACTAAATTGATTAATATAATTTTGACTAGGTGGACAAGATAAAGTACTTAAAGGTAAAGTTAAAGGAATAGTATGAAACATTTTAAAAAAATCATGTTCCGTAATAGCATCTAAAGAAGGTCTTTTTGAAGGATCTAAATTTAAAATAGAAGAAATTAATTTTTTAGCAGAAGGATCTACTTTAATATTTTCAGGAAAAGAATAAGAATTCATTTTAATTCTTTTATAAGTTAATTTCACATCTGCAGTTTCAAAAGGTGGTCTCCCAAATAACATAGTATACATTATTACACCAAGAGACCAAATATCAACTTCATATGAATGTCCATTTTTTTTTTCTAAAATTTCAGGAGCAATATAATTTGGTGTTCCACAAATTGTTCTTCTTCTCTGACCTTCATATTCGAGTTTTGCAGCAAGACCAAAGTCTCCTAATTTTAATTCTAATTTATTTGTTAAGAATAAATTTCCTAATTTTAAATCACGATGTATTATTCTGTGACTGTGAATATATTTTAATGCTTTTATTATTTGAAGACTATAACATTGAGTTTCTATTTCTGTTAAACGCTTTCTTCTCTTTACTAATTCATTTAATGTTTGATTTGAACATAATTCTAATAAGATGTATACATTTTCTTTATCTTCAAAAAAATGTTCGAAATTTACTATGTTTTGATGATGGAGTTTTTTATGTAATTTTATTTCGTTTATTAATTTTTTACGAGATTTTGCATTGTTTAATGCTTTTTTTTCAAAGGCTTTTGCTGCGAAAAATTTTCCTGTGTCTACTCTTTTCATCTCGTAACATTTTGCAAATCCACCTTTTCCAAGGAATTTACCCCTTTCATATTTTATTACTTTATCACTTCCATTTATTTTCTCTTCAATTTCTATTGGAGTTTCTACAATAAATTCTTGTTCTTTTGTTTTTTTCTCCTTTTTTTGATCCTCCATTTTTAATTTAAAATATTTTTATATAAAAATTCATTTATATAAATTTAAAATACAATTTAAAATAATAATTCATCAAAACATCAATTTCAAAATATAAAAATTATAAATAAAAAAAAAAAAAAAAAAAAATAATAAAATAATCTTATAACCACTTCATAAAAAACCAAAATAAAAAAAAAAAAAAAAAAATAAAATAAAGAAAAAAAAAAAAAAATGGAAAAACAAAGTCTCTATCGTGAATTTTTCCCAGGATACATGGGTCACATTCCATATAAATACGAAGTAATAGGAATGACAGTTGGAGCAACAAACAACCACATAAAATCTTTATTAACAAAAGAGCCAGATTACAGTAAAAGAATCCTTCCAATACCAGATGATGATTACACATATTACAACCGAAATTACTTTAATAAAGGAATATCAAAAGAATATCCATTAGAAGAAGATAAAATATTTTCAAATCGTTCAAAAGAAGCTCGTACATGGATAGCAGGTGAAAAGCATGTTCTTTATCCAGAACATATTCCAGGTTATACTGGTCACGTAACTGGAATAGAAATTAATGATAGGAAAGGAAGTGATATTTTCGGAACATCATATTCTAAAGGAAGCTCAGTTGCAGTTAAAGGGTCTTATTGTCATAATCCTGATTTACCTCCTAATTTAAGATATGTTAGTGAAATGAAAGATAGATTTGTTAAACCGAAAACTAGAAGTGTTGCTGAAGAAAAAGAATTAGAAGAATTTGATAAGATTGTTAGACCTAAGTGGACTAAGACTGAGTGTAGGAAAACTAAAGCTATGTTTGATGGACTGAGTGAATCTTTTCAAAGAGCTGTTACTATGGGAAAAAAAGAAATTACTGAAGTACCTTATATTGTTGGTTATGGAGGATTTAGGAAAGGTGTTATTAGTGAAGGATTCTATGGAAAAAGCTTTAATGCTGAATCTTTGAAAAGTGCTAATATGGAATAAAAAAGTTTTTTTAATTTTTTTAAAATATGATAGATTAAATTTTTATTTTTTTTGATTTTTAAGAATTTTTTTTTTTTTTTTTTTAAATAGTTAATTTTTTTTTAAAAAAAAAAAGACAATTTTTTTACTTATTATATATAATCATTTTATATAACAATAATAATTAATAATCAAAATATTATTATTTTAAAGATTTACTCCTTAGGAAAATATTATTTACAAATACATAATCAAATGCTAGATTATAATATTCTTCATCATATCACTATATTCTTTAATACTAATTTCACCATTACCATCTTTATCAATTTTATCAATAATTTCCTTTAATAATTTTTCAGATTCTTTATCATCTTTAACACCAAAAACTTCTTTTAATTCACTTAAACTAATTTCTCCAGAACCATCTTTATCCATAAAATCAAAAGTAAATTTTAATACATTTTCATCTAAAAAAATTCTTTTATCTAAAGCAGCTCTTGAAAATTCTTCGCATTCAATAAAACCATTATTATCATTATCAATATTTTTAAATATTTTATTTACTTTTTGTTCTAATTCTTCCTCAGAAGAATAATTTAAATATTTTAATAATCCTTGATATGTTTCTTCTCTTGATAATTTTCCATTATCACTTGTATTAAACATAAGAAATATTTTATTAATATTTTTAATTTCATTCAAATCAGGAAAATTATGAACAAGATAAGTCAAAGCTAATTGTTGTAATTTATTCTTTGGTTTATACATAATTAAATTATTAATAGTTTTATTCATGAAATATTCATTAACATTAATGAAATATTCTTTAGTTTTTAATAAAGTAAACCAAGGATGTTCTAAAGCTTCTTTTGCACTGATTCTCTTATTAACATTCATTTCTAAACATTGTTTAATTAAATCTTTTGCTTCTTCAGAAATATTATCAAAAGGTTTTCTATTTAAATCAAATTTACCTAATTTTATTTTTTGTGTAATTTCTCTCTCATCTCTTCCATTAAAAGGTACATTTCCACATAATAAAATATATAAAATAACCCCACAAGACCAAATATCACATTTTTCATTATATTTCTTATTTAAAACTTCAGGAGCAATATAATAACAACTTCCAAGTACTTTATTTTCACTTTTATCACTTTGTCTAATTTTAGCAGTACCAAAATCAATAATTTTAATATTATAATAACCAGTTTCAGGATCAATACTTTCAATCATAATATTTTCTGGTTTTAAATCTCTATGAATAACTTTATTAGTATTATGACAATAATTCATAGCATTAAATACTTGATACATAATATTTGCAGCCATATCTTCAGAAAAATAACCTTTTGATTTAATTGCTTTAAATAATTCACCACCATGACAATATTCAGTTATAATATAATAACCATCTGCTTCTATAAAAAATTCAAATATTTTTACTATGTTTGGATGATCCATATTTTTTAATATTTCTATCTCGTTTAATATGTCATTTAATTTATTTATGTTATTTCTCATTTTTGTTATACGCTTCATTGCTCTTAGTAAACCTGTTTTTATATTACGAACTTTCCATACTGTTCCATAGGCTCCTTTACCTAATTTTTTTATTATTTTATATTGGTCTTTTGGATTTTTGTTATTACAATTTATTATTAATTTTGTGTTTATTCCTAAATCATTTTCATTGTTTTTTTCGTCTTCTTCTTTTAATTCTCTTTCTTTTTTCTCATTTTCTAATTCGTTAAATTCTAATGTTCTTGCTCTTTTTTCTTTGTTTATTTTGTCTATTGTTATTGAGTTTTTTTTCCTTTTTTTTTTTAAATTTGCTGATTGGGATACTTGAGTTTTTTCTATTTGATTTCTTTTTTCTATAGATTTTCTATGATTATTTATATTTCTTCTTATTTTTTCATTTGATATATCTGTAGAATTTACTTTTGTTTCTTTTCTAATTGAAGTATCTTCTTTTTCAAATGAAGTATTTGAATAACTAATATTAGATTTTGAATTTACTGAATCACATATTCCCATATTAAATTAAATATTGTTAATATAAATTTATTTTTATAATTATATTTTTATAAAATAAAATAAATTCTAAAATACCATATTTTATTTTAATTTAAAAATGTCATCTGTATTACCTGAGACATTAGAAGTTCAAATGGCAAAACAAGAACAAAGAATAAATAGAATAAGAGAAGCAAAAGATTTAGAAAGAGAATGGTCAAAAGAAATGATTGACTTATATAAACAATATCAATTACAAAGACAAAAACAAGAAGAATATTTAGATATTATTGAAATGTATAAAAATTTAATAAAAGAAATTGAAACATTACAAAAACAAAAAGAAGATTTTATAAAAAATAGACAACAAGCCCAAATTGATAAAGAAAAAGAAAGAATATTAATGGAAGAATATAATGAAAAAATGAAGCAAAAAAAAGCTCAATTTGATATATTTATGAAACAAAAAGGAAAAGAAGCATTTGAATATTTAAAAAAAATGAATGATTTAAAAAAACAATTTGAAGAAGAGATTCATAGATATGAAAAGAAAAAAAAAGTAAAAGAAAATGAGACATTAAAATCAAAAGAAATAATAGATAAATTTAGAGAAGAAGAAGAAAAAAAAAAATATGAAGAAATGCAAAATTATAATGAAGGAACAATGAATGTTTTATATAAAATAACAACTCCATTTCATAATAATGGAAATAAAATTGATTATTCAACAACAAGATTTCATAATATTGTTGTAATGAAACATGAAGAAAATTTAGATAAAGAATTAAATATGAATGCTTTTCAAAAAGCAGAAATTGAAAGAGAAAAATCAGCAGAGAGAAAAAAATTAAAAGAAAAAAAATTAAAAGAATTCCAAGAAAATGAAGAAAAAAATTTCAAAGAATTAATAAGAAAACAAAAAGCAAAAGAGAATTTAGAACGTTTAAATGCAGAATTTGATAGATTAAATCAAGAAAAGAAAAAAAATAAAAAAAATTTATCAGGAAAAATAAATTTAAATGCAAATTTAAATAATGCAAAATCAAATGATAAAAGATCAGAATTTTATTTAAATAAATTATTAGAAAAAGAACAATCAAATAGATTAAAAGTATTAAGAAATCAAGGTTGTCCTTCAGAATTAGTACAAAATATGAATAATTCAACAGCAAATGAAGATTCAATGAGACAATTTTATGAAGAAGAATCAATATTAAATCAAAATGATGATTATTTAACAAGACAAATGAAAGAATATAATAAAGAATTAGAAAAAATAAATGAAAAATTCTTTTATGAAGAACCAATTTCAAGAGATCCAAAACCATTAAAAGATAAATTAAATAGAGTAAATCCAATTGATATAAATGCATATACTAAATCAATTAATAATGATGAATATTATGTTGTTCATAAAGAACCTTTAGTTCAAATGTCAACATTTAAAAAAAAATTAGCAACAAATGCTTCTGTTAGAGAAAGTCAATTATTAGATTCTTCAATTATTAATAATCAATCACAAGATATTTCTCGTTTTAGTATTATTGATATGTTAAATATTAGTAGGAAAGAATTAGGAAATGTTAATTTAAATGAAAATAAAGATAATAAAAAAGTTGTTAAAGATTTTATGAGTAAAGTTAATTCTATTAATAGAAAAAGTACTTTGGAACCTATTATTGAAAATAAAGGAAGAGTTGCTGATGTTGGATTATGGAATATTGAAGAAGAAGTTGAAGGACCTCAAAGTAGTAGTTTAATTAGAAGAAAAAGTACTAAAAATAATAATATTAAGAAAGAAGAAAAAAAAGAAGAAAAGAAAGATGATGAAGATAAAAAAGAAGAAAAAAAAGATGATAAATGGAAATTTTCTAAAGATGAGTTGTATGAAAGAAAAAAGAAAATGCTTAAAGATAAGTCCAATTTTCAGAAAAAGTAAATTTTTATTTTCTATTTATTATTATTCTTTTTTTTAATGTTTTTTTTATTTAAATTTAATGTATTTTTGATAATTTGACTTATTTAATTAATTGAAAGAATAATATGAATTAAAAAAAGAATATTTTCAATAATTCAATATATTATTATTTAAATTTAATAATATTTTTTTTTTAATTTATGAATGTTTAATTTAAAAGCTCAAGGGAGATAAAAATTATTATTATATCATACTATATATTAAAATTATACTTATTTTGATATTGTTTAAAAATCTTTTGATCCTTACATTTTATTAAGCAGTTTTTATTAATATTAAGAAAATTTAACATATCTTTAACATTACTTGTATTAAAATTAGATAAATCTAAAGATGTTAAAGAAGAACATTGATTAAACATAACTCTCATATCTTTAACATTATTTGTATTAAAATTAGATAAATCTAAAGATTTTAAAGAAGAACATTGATTAAACATATTACTCATATTATTTACATTACTTGTATTAAAATTAGATAAATTTAAAGATGTTAAAGAAGAACATTCATTGAACATTTCACTCATATTTTTAACCTTACTTGTATTAAAATTAGATAAATCTAAAGATATTAAAGAAGAACATTTATTAAACATAGCGCTCATATTATTTACATTATTAGTATTAAAATTTGATAAATTTAAAGATGTTAAAGAAATACATTGATTAAACATATAACTCATATCTTTTACATTACTTGTATTAAAATTAGATAAATTTAAAGATGTTAAAGAAAAACATAAATGAAACATAGTGTTCATATCTTTAACATTATTAGTATTAAAATTTGATAAATCTAAAGATGTTAAAGAAGAACAATTTAAAAACATATAACTCATATTATCTACATTACTTGTATTAAAATTAGATAAATTTAAAGATTTTAAAGAAGAACATAATTGAAACATAGCGCTCATATCTTTAACCTTACTTGTATTAAAATTTGATAAATTTAAAGATGTTAAAGAAGAACATTGACTAAACATAGCGCTCATATTATTTACATTATTAGTATTAAAATTAGATAAATCTAAAGATATTAAAGAAGAACATTGATTAAACATATAACTCATATCATCCAATAATTGTTTTGAAATTATTTTGAAATTATATTTTCCTTCTTTTTCAAATATATGGCCCCACTCAAATTTAATTTTTTCTTC
>JAEEGK010016889.1_pt1 | contig 15984 bp, 12 predicted proteins | sample 8958771 | NCBI WGS metagenome assembly JAEEGK01 (sample SAMN16246547, study PRJNA631951) | gut metagenome | biome: gut microbiome; feature: rumen; material: SC-attached | host: Bos | place: Iran: Karaj | collected 2018-10
TATTAATGTTATTATTATTTTTATTTTTTTTATTATTATTCAGATTATTATTTATGTCATTATTATCATCAAAATTATATTCAATTTCCTTATCAAAACTATTATCACCTTTTTCATTTAGAATATCAATTAAATTATCTTTAATAAAATAATCTTCACTTTTACATCTAATTAATTTATTCAAATTATTAAATTGAGAAATTTCAAATAAATTTTTATAAGTTAAAGGTTTAACAGAAAACTTTATAAATAATTCCCCAATTTTATTTACAAATCCATTTTTTTGTAATTGTTCAATTGATATTAATTTTTTATAACCAATTGCTTCATTATTTTTTCTAAAAATATAATTATTTGTAAATTTCAATGATTTATGTTTATTTTTTTGATTAATTAATTGAATAATAAAAGAAAAATTTTGATTTAAAGGTCCTTTCTCATGAACTATATGAACACTTAAATAATCTTTATTATTTTTTAATTTTAATCTAAATAAATGATTATAATATAAATAAGGTTTTGAATAAGAACAATTTATATTATTTAATTTATCAAAAATATTCATTTTAAATTGAATATACTTATTATATTGTGGTACAATTTCTTTTGAAATTTCTTCAGAAATATCCATTTTAATTATTTGATTAAATAAATCTTCATTAATTTCATCATTGATTTTATTATTTATAAATTGTTTTATTTCATCTATATTTTCTAACAGTTTAGCTTTATCTGTTTTTTTATATTTATCATTAAATTCATTTTTTCTATTATCTATTAATTGAATTTTACTCATAATATCTTTCTTACATTCATTTAATTTTTCTTTAATTATATTTGCTTTATCATTAATCTCTTTAATCATTTCATTATAAATTTTTTTTATTTCTTTTTCTTTATCAATTACTAAACAATCAATATTTTCTAAAATTTTATTTAAAACGTTTATCATTTCAGTGTAATGAGAAGATTTTTTAGTTAAATCATTAATAAATTTATTTGTATTAGGAAAATTCTCATTAAAATATTTATCTATTTTTTCTATTTGATGATTTTTATGATTATTATTTAACATATAACAATCTGAACAAAGAGGAATTTTACATATTGTACAAAAATACATTAAAGGTAAATTATGAAATATACAAATTGAATTTGGATTAAATATATATTGACAGTTTGGACATTTATTTTCTGTTTGTTTTTGAAATATATTTTCTATACAATCTCTACATGATAGTTTATGACATTTGGGACACATTATTGCATCGTTTAAATTTCCTTTACAAATAAAACATTTTATTGAATTTTTTTCAATCATTTTTTAAATTTTTATTTTTTTATTTTAATTTATTTATATAATTATTTTTTATAAAAATATATAGTTTTTTAAATTTTTATCATTGATTTAATCTTCTTTTTATTTCATAAGGAAATTTTCTTATATTTTACACTTCAAGATTGTATAATTATAACTAATAAAATTTAAATTTTATTATATATTTACCAATTTCATTCATATAATATTAATTAAAAACTAAGTAATTACTATCTAAAATTTACTTAATTATTTGTAGGACAAGGAACTATTATATTAACATTTCCATTTGTATAATTATTAATTCCTTTTTTTGTTATTATATTTGAATTCCCAATAAATCCTTTGATATTTATATCATAGTTTTCATCTTTTCCATAATAAATTTGATTTTTTTCATTATAAGGAATATGCTATTAAAAATTAATATATTTTCATAAAATTATCATACACCTATTTTATAACTATAATCTCCAACTCCTATTGTTATTTGTTTCTCTTTGTCGTTTCTCAAACATTGACAATAATAAACTGGTGTTATTCCCATTTTTTTAATTAAATTATTTTAGTGAATAAATATTAATTTATTAAATAACTGAATAAGAGTAATATTTACTTCTTCTTTAAAATAGGGAATAATCAAGTAAATATTCTTATTCTTATGAAGAAAAATGAACAATTAAATAAAATGATTTAAAAATGATAATGATAATGTTATAGAAAGGAAAAATAAATTTAATAATAATAAACCTTTTTTCACTTATTTGTTTAATGAAGTATGAATCTTTTTTTAATAAAATTAAAAACAACAGGATCACACAACGAAGAAGATAAATTAATAAATAAATATAACACATTTTCAAAAAAATTGAAGAGTTTATGGAAGAGTTTATTAAATGATAATAATGAAAAGAAAGTAGTTAATTATTGTAATATTATGGAAATTAATCAGGAAGAAAAAAAACAAAAATAACTTTTTAATTAAAAAGGAATTTACCTTTTTTAAATTTTATTGAAGTTTTATATTATAATAAATGAAGTTCAATATTTATGATTTTAATTTTTTATATTTATTTTTATATATAAGTATATGCCAATGACATTTTAATATTTATAACTAGTCTACCACCAAACTCTTTATATTCTTTAAAATCATATATTGTTTAAATTAAAAACAATACTTATATTATTTATAGAAAAATTTTGATTATTATCTTTTACATTTTCATTTTCTGAATTTTCAAAAGGTAAATTATCATCTAAATAAATAGGCATCATAGCCATATCTTTTTGATTAATAAAATTAATTGAAAAAGTACCAGTATCTTCTTTTGAAATAATTGGAATTTCAAATCTTTTACTGTCTAAAAATAAATCATAAATATTATTATTATCAGAGACAGTTAAATTATGATTCATTTTTAATTAAATTATTACAAATTATAAATACATAAATTAATAAATATAAATTAATTATTTTAATCAAATATAATGGGTTGTCAAATAAATAAAAAAGATAAAATTAAAGTTATTTCAAACATTTCTAAAAGTAATTGTTCAACTGGAGCTTGGACAAGAAATTCTTGTTTTTCTATTGACCCTTTAACTTTAAAAAATCCATATCATCAACAATCAAATCAATATAAAGATTTGATAAGTAAAATGTTATGGGTTAAAATTATTGATTTTTTATCTTATAAAGATTTAAAAGAAGTTGGAAAAATTAATAGAAATTTTAATAGATTAGTTAAAACTAATAATGTTTTGGTTAAATTTTTTAAAAAACAAAATTCTATTAAAAAAAATATTAATTTAATGTCATTTGGTAGTTTTAGTCAATTACAAAGAAATGATACATGTGAGAATCTTACTCAAAGTGTATCAAATGTATAAAATTTATTTTTTTAAAATATTTTTAATGATATAAATACATGACTATTATTTTGGTTGAATAATTTTTGATTTTTGAGCAAATTAAGTTATTTCTCTTTTATTTTGTAAATAATAATTTTATTATATTATTATAAATAAATAAATAAATTTATTATGATTCTTTTTTTATTTTAATTTTCATTTTTTATTATTTATTTTTAATTATGAAATTAACTAATATACTTAACTAATCATTTATATTTATATTTTCTATAAGTTTATTAGATTTAATTACTTTAAGATTATTTAAAACCTTAATATTTATTTTATTTTTGTTTTGTTAAAAAAAATATAAAAAAATATGTAATTATTATTTATCATTTAACAATTAAATATATTACTAATACTCAAGAAAATTTAAAAATAAAATAAAAAATTTCATTCAAGACTTTTTAAATCTTGAGTTTTAAGTTAAATGAAAAAAAATATAAAATTTTTAAAAAACATGAAACAAAAAAAAGGAAATTAAGAGTTTATACAATAATAAATAACTTTCTTGAATAATAAATTATGTAATGACAAAACCAAAACTAATTATTCATAATCAAAAAATTTGCTATTAAATAACAAAAGAAAAAAAAGACACTCTTCAAAATATAAAAAATAATGAAAAAAAATAACATATAATTAATTTAAAATTCAAAAATAAAAACTTTATATAAAATTATCAGCACAAATAAACATTTCTAAATATTCAGCAGCAATTCCACCTTGGCAAATTTTATCTTTAATAACATTAATAGGTATTTCAGAATCTAAAGGCATATCAACTAAATGGAAAATTAATTTAGCAAAAAAATCTCCTAAAACTCCAATAACATAATTAGAATTTTTATCTTTTTCATTTTCATTTCCAATAGTTCTTTTTAAAGAAACAACACTTAAATCAAAAACTTCATCAAAACTTAATTTTCCATTATGGTCACTATCAATAATTTTAACAAACACCTCGATTTTATCTTTTATTTCTTTATTATTTAAAGCAATAAATCCTTTAAAAAATTCATCAAAATTTAAAGAATTATTTCCAATAATATTAAAAGCATTGAAGATTTTTTTAGCTAGTTTTTCTCCTTGAGAACTTAATTGTCTTATACAATAATAAAAAGTTTCAAAGTCAATTCCAGTTTTAATTTTATCTAAATTTTTCGAATATGAAACACAAAATTTAAGTAAGTTTTTAAATAAAATAAAAACATCAAACAAATCTCTTCTTTTTAATTTTGGATAATCTTTTAAAACTTTTGGAATATTATATGCAATTAAATCTGGATAATTTTTTTCTGTTTGAAAATCTGCTCTATATTCATAATTTGCTTTATAATCAAATATTTCTTGTTCTAATTTATCTCTTACTTTTATTCCATAAAATTTAACTGAATCAAAATCTCTTTGTAAATCTAATTTTGTTTTTTTTTCTGGATTTATATCATAATTTACTTTTATTTTGTTTTTTTCTCCTCTAATTTTATTATAATTTTTTATTAAAGTTATCATTCCTTTTAAAGTATTTTCATCTTGTTTTTTAGAATTGAAATTTTTTATTTTTTTATTTTGGATTTTTTGTAATTTTAATATTTTATCGTTCATTTTTTTATTGTGATGTTCTGCGAATGTTCTATATTTTGTTATTTCTAATGTATTTTTTATTAATTTTATTTTTGTTCGTTTTTCATCTTTATCACTATAATAATAATATATTTCTTTTTCATCAATATTATCTAATCCAAATGTAAATGATTGATTTAATAAATATTTTTTTTTCTTTTTTTTTATCTTAAATTTATATTCTTTTTTTAAAGGAATTAATAATTTTTTTTTTCTTAACTCTTCTTCTTTTTTTAAAACTTGATTATCTATTTCTTCTTTATAATCTTTATGAAAAAAATATAAACCTTTAAAATTCCAATTAATAGATAAAATTAAAGACTTTTCATTTTTTGGAATATCAATTAAATCATTTATATTTGTTCCATCCGATAAAAAAATATATTCTAAATTTTGTGATAAATGAAAAAAATTTGTACATTCTTTTAAAAGTTTTTTTAGTAATGTAAATCTGTCTTGAAAATTAATTTTATTTAATTTTTCTTTTTTTGGTATTTCATAGAAAAGTCCATTAATAAAATTATGAGAAATTATTGTTGTTCCGTCTAATACAATAAAAAGTTTTCTGTAATTTGGATTATTAGAAATTAATTTTTCTTTTGGTTGATTTTTTAAAAAATTATAAATTACTGTCTTTGAATTTTCAGAAGGAATAAATTTTTTTTGTTTTGGATTTTTTAATAAACCCATTATTTCTTTATTTATATTATTTTGAGACTTTGGAATATAAAAAATATTATTTTTCTTCTTTAAAATATTTTCAATTTTATACTCATTATCATTATCATTTACCTTTAATTTAATTCTTCTTTTAGTAAATTTAGATTTATTTGAATGATTAATAGAATTATTACTAAAAAAAGTAGTTGAAGTCATGTTTACTATTTTATTTATTTTATTTTCTTCTTTTAAAAAACTATAATAGGAAACATTACTTGAATTATAATGTTTTATTTTTCTTATTGAAGATTTTTTTTTCATTACAATTAAATTACTTAAATTTTGAGCAGAAAGTCTTTTAATCAAAAATTGTTTTCCTTCTTTTTCTCCTATTTTTATCTTTTCACTATTATTTAAAATATTAATTTTTTCATTTGAATATTTTTTATCTAAATTATTATAATAATCAAATAAACGATTAGTATTAAGATAAGATAAATCTTTCTTTTTTTCTATTTTTTCATTAGGTAATGTTTTAATTGGACTTAAATTATTTTCTACTTCAAAACTAAAAAAAGAATTTAAATTTAATTCTTTATTTCTTTTAGTAATATTTTCTATGTCTTTTGATATTTTATTTGAATATTTTGTCCCATTTAAGATTTGAACTTCAGTTGATGAAGATTTATATCTCATAAAATCTCTTGTATAAGCTATATTTTTAATACTTTTCCTTAATATTTTATCCTCTGGTTGTAAAAATAACTCTTTTTTAGGATAAGTAAAACTATTTTTAGGAATAAATAATCTACAATCAATTTTATTTTCTCTTTTTACCAATTTCATTTTTCCAAAAATTATAATTGAAAATAAAAATGAATAAAATATATAAACGAATAAAATAAATATTATATAGAATAAAAAGATTTTCATTTTTATAACAATTTTTTTATTCATTCTATTGACGTTAAACTTAAATTTTCTTATAATTTAAACTTTTTTTATTGAAATAAATTGATTATAATTTAAGAAATAAATAAATATAAATATAATATATTATATTATTATTATAATAAAAACATACATTATCGATTAATGAACATTTGTTTTCTGAATTCATTAGCCATATCAGTAATATATTTATAAGCTTCACAATCTAATTCATGTTTAAATTCAGATTCAACAAAAAAAGCAAACCCTCTTTTAACATTTTCATAGAATTTTTGATGTCCTCCAAAAATATGAATAATATGAAGAAGAATAGCTCTTTTACATAAAATTTTCATTTTATAATTTTTACAATAATCAATAGGTTTTTTTCCGTATTTATCTTTGATAAAAGGAGAAGCATAATATAAGAATAAAAAAACAACAGATTCAAATTTATTAAAATTTATTGCTAAATGTAAAGGAGAAAAACCAACTTTATCTAAAAAATCTACATTAGCTCCATAAGAAACAATTTTTGGAATTAATTGATATATATTTCTTTTTACAACCCAATGAAGTAAAGTTTGTTTATTTATATCATAATCTAATACTAAACATTTAAATGTATCTAAATATATATTTGCTTTTTCTATATCTTTATTTTTTATAAATGTTATTAAGTGATTAAAGTAATTTTTATATTTTATTGGATCTTTTTTTTGCTTTGGATAATTATAAAATAATTCATTTAAATCTATTGTTAATCTTTTAAAATGATTTGCTGCTTTAATTATTATTCTTTTAAAAACAGATAATATTTCATTTTTTTTTATTTTTTTATCTTCTTTTTTTAATTTAATATTCTTTGCTAAATTAATTATTGATAAAGCTTTAAAAGCTTTATATTCATAATCTTTCTTTATATTTTTTTTATCTTCTAATATTTCATTTTTATCTTTCATTATTATTCTTTCTTGAAAAGGATTTCTAAATTGAGGAGAAAATTTATATTTAGAAACTACATAAAAAGAATCTTGAAAAACTTTCATATTATCTTTTTGTAATGTTTCATGTAATTTTTTATTTTCATCTAATATTTCTTTTGGTAATTTAGTAAAATTAGAAGGTAAAATTGGATGATTTATAATAATAAAAGGATATTTTTTTCTTGATAAAGTTTTATTTTTAAAAAGACTTATTATTTGATCATTATTATTTGTAGTTTTACTATAATTTGAATAAAATGTTTTTGAAAAAGTATTTTTTTTTTTTTTATTTGAAGATTTACTGTTATTTGAATAAAATGTTTTAGAAATAGTATTTATTTTTTTATATGAAATAGATGATTTTTTTATATTTGTAATAACATTTGATTGAGAAATATATTTTGAAAAATTTGTAGATATTTGTTTATTATTTGAAAAATTTCTTTCTGTTGAATTTAATGATGAATATAATATTTCTTTATTTCCTGAGGTACTTATTCTAAGTTGCTCTTTTAATATTGAATAATTTGCTAATCTTATAATATTTTCATTCGATTTTTTTGGATGATAATATATTGGAAATAACTTTCTATTTTGTTCTGTTAATAAATTATTATTATTATATTTTGATTCTTCTCTAAAAGAATTTAATCTTGAAAGGGAAATTAATTTTTTACTTTTTTTTTCCATATTTATTAATAGATTTTTAATTAGAAATTATTATTATTAAATATTCAATTATTTTATTGTAAAAATTAGAAATAAAGTTCTTCTAAAAGTTAATATGTTATTTATTTAAAAGATATATTTTATGATTTTTTTATTCAAAAAAATTATAATCAATGTCATTTTTTTTGAAATAAATGAATAGATATTTTTTTAATTCACTTTTTCAATGTTTTATTGAAATAAAAATAATAATTTAAATTCTCTATAACTGAATAAGATTAAGACAAACAAAATATAAATTTAATAAATATTAATGGTAAATATATGAAAAGAAAAATTAAATTGAATAAAAAAGAACTTTATTATTTATAAAAACTTTTTCAATCTAAAATCATTTTTATATAAAAATTATTAACAATAATCCTATTAATCAATTTCATTCTAGAAAATGAATATTATTTAATAAAATAAAAAGATTACCAATGATTGCTAATTTCCTTATACTTTATATGATTATTCAGACAATGCTCCGCAAGTACTCAAGCGTTCATTGAGCCATTTTCATATAATATATATTTATTGTATAAGCAATTATCAGATATATATATGAAGATATTAATTAACCAATGAAAGTATTTTTAAAACATAATCCAAAATTTATTATAACAAATATTTATTATATATAGATTAACATATTATATATATTAATATCCCTCTTATTTAATAATTATTCATTAATAATCATTTTTTAAAAAAAATAAAACAATCCAAAAAAAAAAAAATATATATAGAAAAAAAATGTCAACAGAACTCCAATTTTCCGCAATAAAAGATGAATTAACAACATTATGTGATGGAATAATAAAAAAATATTTAGATGGTAAAAATTATGATCAAAAAGATGCTCAAAGTTGGTGTAATCAAATATCAGATGAAATAATAAAGACACTTCATTCTCAACAAAGAGGATTTAAATTTATTTGTAATGGAACAATATTTCAAAAAGGAGATGCTTCACTTCATTTTAGTTCTACTTGCTTATGGAATCCTAATACAGATGGTTCTATCACTGTTAAATATGAAAATGATACTATGCATTGTTTCATTTGCTTATTTGGTATTGCTCCTTAAATTCATTTTTGGATTTTTAAATAATTTAGTTTTCTTTTTTTAAAGAAATTATTTAAAAACATGTAATGTAAATTTTTTTTTTTTTTTTGAATAGAATGAAATGATTAATTTAATTTGAAGATTGATGAAAAATTATGTTATAAAAATAAATATTTTTATAAAAAAATGATTTTTAATTATAAACTTGTATTATATTAGATTAAATACAAAATAATATTTAACTTTTGAAATCTTATTAATTAAAAATATTAGAAAATGTGCTTTATTAATATTAAAAGAAATTTTCAATTAAATTTAAACTTTTTCAATAGGCTCGAAATAATATTCTTATATTAATTTTTATAAATTTTCTTATGAATTCTATAAAAATCTTTATTGCATAAAATTCACACTTAAATATAAAAAATTCAATTTTTTCTTGAATAATTAAGAATAAATTATATAAAAAAAAATTGAATTTTAATACAAAAAATAGTAAAAATATATATGGATGTTGTTTTATGTTATAAACAATCATCTCTTCTATTTAATATTTCTCCTTATATGCCAATTTTATATATAAGGAAATTAGCTAATAAAACTTTTAAAATTCCTCAATTTGCATTAAATTTAATTTATGAAGGAATAAAAATAAATAATAAAGATAATGAAAAAACATTAAAAGAATATTTTGGAAATATTCCTTCAATTGTAATAAATATAGGAGAAAATGAATCTCAATTAAATTTTAAAAGTTTATTATCAAAAACTACAAAATCAATAATAAAAGATAATTTGATGAAAAATACAGATATAATTTATAATAAAGAAATTAAATTTAATATTCCTCAAACAATTAAAAAAAGAAATAAATCTGATTTTTTAATTGGACAAAATAATACAATATCATTTTTTGAAAAAGATAATTGTCAAGAATGTTTAAAAAATTCTATTTTATTTTATTGTAGAGATGACAATAGTTTTTTATGTCAAAATTGTAAAGAAAAAAAGCATAAAAATCATTTAAATCTTTTTATAGATAAAAATAATATAACACAATGTTTTTATATTTATCAAAAGCAATTAATTGATAAAATAAAAGAACAAGAAGAATTAATTTATAATTTATCATATAAGGAAAAAAGTCATGAAGATAAAACAAAATTAGAAGAATTAATAAATTTACTTCAAAAAATTTATGATAAAGAACAAAAAATTTTAAATTGTTATCCCACAGTTTCAATAGAATATTTTTTAGAAAAAGATTATACTGAAATAAAGAGAAATATATTTGGTTTAAATAATGAATTAAATTTTAATAATTGTTATTCTTATAAAGATAAATTACAAGCTTTTCAAACTTTAAATAAAAAAGATTTAGAATTAAGAGATTATCAAAAAGATATAAATGAAATAAATACAAAACTTCTTTTTTCAGAAATAATAAAAGAAATAATTGAAAAAATAACAAATGATTTAATAAAATTATATAATGATATGAAAAAAATATTAGAAGATAATACAATAAATCCAATAAATATAACATGTGATTTTAAGCAATTTATAAATAAACAATCAGAAATATTTGAAATAGAAATAAATGAAAATCTATTAAAAAATAAAGAAGAAAATTATGATGAATACTTTTTAAAAAAAAGTTCAAAACATAATAGAGCAATTACTGAAAATGATTTAGGAAATAAAATTAATATCTTACCTTTTTTAAAAGTTAATTCAAGTAATAATTTAAAAGAAAATGAAAATCATTCTTCGAAAAATTTAAAAAATGATATTTATAAATTAGATATTAGAAGTGATTTTTCTGATTCTTCTGATAAGAAAAATTATAGTAATAATAAAGAACAATATTTTAATTCTAATTCTGGAGGAAATATTTTACATAATAATCAAAATAATAATAATAATAATAATAATAATAATAATGATGAAGATTATTTAATTAAAAATAAAAAGAGTTTTAATTTAAATGATTTACTTTTAAATAGTGATGGAAGTTATGATAAATTATATAGTAAAAAAAAAAGTATTAAATTAAGTGTTTTTATTAAAAATAAAACTCAAATAAAAGATCCTATTGAAATAATGAAAACCAAAAAAAAGAAATAAAATACTAAAATTAAAACCCCAACAAGCAAACAAGTCATTATTTTTGAAGCATTGAAATGTAACATTAAATTGACTACACTGTGTTGAGAATTTAAAAAAAAAAAAAAAAAAAATTGATATAAACACAACATAAATGAATATTATAATATAATATATTTATATATTTTTTTTCCAATGAATAAAAAAAAAATTTTCTTATTTAAAAATATTACTTGTTTTAAAATTGTTTATAATTTTGAAAAAGTTATTTTCTCAATACTTATTTTTTATAACAATTAGAATTTTTTTTTTTTAAAGATAATTTTTGGAAAATTTAAATTATTTTCTTTCATCAAAGTATAATTTTAAAAGTTTTTTTATTTTAGAAATATTGAGAAAATTAAATCTAAAAATTATTTAATATTATATTCATAGACATTCATTTTTGTTTTCATCATTAAAATTATTAAAACTATAATTTTTATTTTTAAAAAAATAAAAAACCTAAAAAAAATTTAGTATTAATTGTAAAAAAAAAGAAATTACATTTATATTATTAAACAATAAAAAACAAAAAGAAAACAAAAATAAAAATATTAAAAAATATAATAAAGCAATTAAAAGAACCCAAATAATAAAATATAAAGAAAAAAAAAAATTAATATTTTTCAAACACCAAATTAAATTTTTTTTTAATTCTCATTAACCATCCAGTAGAAGCTTTAAAAGAAGAATCAGAACAAAACATTTTAGCTTTTAATCTAAATTCTTTAGTAGTAATATTTTTATTTTCATAATAATATTTTAGCATTTTTTCTTCTAAATTAGGATCTTTAAATTTTCTTCCACTTCCTTTTTTTCTTTCAATTCCTTGTTTTTTCCATCTTGTTAAATTTCTTACTGAAACATTATATTTTAAAGAAATATTTTTTATTGAATTATTTTTTAATTCTTTTAAAATCTGTTTCTTTTCTTCTTTGGATAATATTTTATATTTTAATTTGGTTTTTTTTATTTTAAATATTTTATTTTCTTTTCTTTTCTTTAATGTAAAATTTGTAGAATCTGATATTGTAGAATTTTTTATTTGAGATTTTGTTTTTTCTTTATTTTTTATTTTCTTTAGTTTGAAAAGAAAATTTAAATCTTCGTTTTCTTCATTATTTTCAATGTATTTTTTTTTACTTGAAATTTGGAAATTAATATTTTTTTCTATTGATAATATATTCTTATTTTTATTATTATTATAATAATTTGTATTTTCTAAAGTTTCCACACAAAAAATTGAACCTGATAAATTTTCTTCTTCATTATTATTTAAAGTGATATTTTCTCTTATAAAATTTTCACTTGAAATTTTTAAAACATTTAATGGAATTAAAGGAGATAAAGAACTATAATTAATATCATTTTCGGATTCATCATATTGATATTTATTATAATTTGAACTTATTGAATTTTCTTCTTTTTCTTCTTTTAAAGTAAAAGATTCTTCTTCTTCAAAAATATCATTTAGCATTTTTATCAATCAATTAAATTTAATTTTTCACTTCAAATAAGTAATTTATTTAATTATTATAATCATATAAAAATTAATTATAAATAAAATTAAGGATAAAAATGATAAATATTATAATAAAAAAGATTAAAACTTGGAAAATAATGATTAATAAAATTATATTTAAATTTAAAGATAGGAAATTAATTTATGAATTTAATAATGTTAGTTGATAAACAACTAAAAATTTTTTATTTTAAATTAATTATTATATTAAATCTTTTTATAATTATAAAACAATTTTATTTTTCTTCATTCTTAACTTTTTGATTTATTAAAAAAGTTAAATAATCAAATAATTTTTTAATATTATTATATTTTTCAATTAATTGTTTATTCATTAATATATTTTCTCTTCCTTGAAAAATTAAACCTGTTTTTAGAAAAAAATCTTTATTAACTTTACATAAAAATTCATCAATTTCATTTAAATTTTTATCTTCAAGAACATTTTTATTGAAATTAACATTAAAAATATATTTATTAGTTCTTTCTTCAGTAACAATAAAATTTTTAACTTGAAAATTAGAAATTAATATTTTATTACATAAAAAAGTTAGTTCTCTATAAGTTAAAATTATTTGATGACCTAATAAATTTTTACAATTTTTACATTTTACTTTTTTAAAATATGTTCCTTTAATATATAAAAAATTATCTTCTGAAATTAAATTATCTTCAATTTCAAAGTTTAAGTTTTCTTCTTCATTTAAAACAAAACAAAATCCTTTTTTCCTTAATTTAAAAATTGAATTTATTTTTGGAGAAGGAAATAAATAATGATTACATTTTTCACAAGAAAATAAAAATAAATTCCTTTTTAATTTATTTAAATCTTTATATATTTCTTCTATATTTTCAATTCTTTTTGAACTTTCATTATTCATTCAATTTAAATTTATAATTAATTATTTTCCAACCAAAAAAAATGTATTTATAGTTATTTAATCTTTTGATAAATGAAAATTAATTAAAAAGAGTTCATTAAAATAAAACGATGAAAATAACATAAAAAAAATAAAAAAAAAATAAATAACATATAAGAAAAATATTTAACTTTAAAACATATAATAAATATGTTAAATCCTTTAGCTCGAAGTCAAGAAAGGCAGTTAACAAATAGTAATATATTATTAAAATCACATGAGAGATCAAACACTCTTCAAGAAAATAGACTAAGAAATTTTTTTAAAAGAAGACAAACAAATCGTTCACCAATAATAGCAAGACCAATATTAAAATCTCCAAATTCTTCTTCTACTTCTTCTTTAAAAGGATTTATTTTTTCTTTTATTAAAAATGATATTAATGATGTTCATTCTTATATTTTAAATTATCAAGATATATTAATTTATTATAAAGATAATATTGAAAATATTTTAACAAACAAAAAAATAAAAGATATTATTAATATAATCAATGAAAATATTAAAAAAAATAATGGTTTAATTATTGAAGATAATAATCAAGTTAATATTAATAAATTATATTCTGATTATAATTGCAATAAAAATGATGAATTAATTTCTAATATGTTTAAAGAAATAAATTATTATAAAAATTATTGTAATGAATTAAATCATTTATTTTTTATTTTGAATTTGAAATTTAATAATTCAAACAACAAATTTTGTGAACAATATATTGAAAGCAATTCTTTATTTTCAAATATTAAATTTTTTTTGGATGAAATGAAAAATAAAAATGAAAGTTTAATCTCAAGTAATAATTTCATGATAAATAAATCAATTAATTTAAATTTGAATAAATCTGTTTCTTCTTTTGATAATTTAGAAGATGATAATGTCGTTATTGATAAAATAAAAGAAATGAATAATTTTTATGAATTTTTAGATGAAAAATTTACTGATAATGAAAAATTAAATGAATGCTTTGAAAAAATAAAAGCATTATATTATAAATCAAATGAAGATTTTTTTTCTTGTTTTATTGATTTAATAAAAAATACTATTAATGATAATTCTTTTAGATTAAAAAATATTGAAACTTCTATAATAAATAAAACTGGAAATTCTGAAGAAAATGTTTTTTTATTAAGACAAATAATAGAAGAAAATTATAATAAGATAAAATTAGAAAATGAAAATTTAAATCAGAAAATATTTGATTTAAATAATTATATTGAAAATCAAAAAAATGAAAATGAAAAAATAAAACAACAAATAGAAATAATTAATAATATTGATTTAAAGGAATATTTAAATGAATTAAAAGAAGAAAATATAAATTTTATTAAAAAAATAAAAAAAGTGGAACAAAAAAAAATAGAAATAATAAAAAAACAATTACAAAAAAAACAAGAAGAATATGATGAATTGAATACTATAAATAAAGGATATAAAGAAGAAATAAATTTATTGAAAAAAGAATTAGAATTTAAATGTTTTAATTTAAATGAAGATGAATTTATAAAAATATTAAAATTACAAACAGATAAAATGAAAGAGGAATTAATTAATCAAATGAAAAATGATAATAGAGCTTATAATCAAAATATAAGAGAATATCAAGAAAAAATTATTAATTTACAAGAAGAAACAAAAAAATCAAGAGAACTTGAACAAATTTTTATTTCCAGATTAAATCAATTGAATAATTTATTTTCTAGGAATTTGTAAAAAATAATTTTTATTTATCTTGTGTAAGATATTTATTATTGTTATTTATTTAATAATGTTTTTAAATTTTTTTCATTAATAAAAATTAGATTAAGGGATATTATTTAATAATATGAAAGAAAATAATTATTTTTTTATTAACTTTATTTATTTTAAATTAAGGAAAAAACAAAATTTAAAATTTTATTTTAAAAAATTTTCTTTGTTTTAAATATAATTTTCTTAACTTTTCAATTCTTTAATTTTATTCGTGGTATTAATTTAATTTTCTCAATAAGACATATTTACTTTTTTATTTTTCATTGAGATTAGTTTCTTTAATTAATTATTAGAATATAAGATAAAAAATTGACATTTTTAAATTTTTATATATTTATATATGTTTATAAGTAGTTTAATTTTTTTTAAGAATATTTAAAAAGGATTAAATTATAATATTTTTTACTATATTTTGAGGGTTTTTTCTTT
>JAEEGK010016891.1_pt1 | contig 15984 bp, 13 predicted proteins | sample 8958771 | NCBI WGS metagenome assembly JAEEGK01 (sample SAMN16246547, study PRJNA631951) | gut metagenome | biome: gut microbiome; feature: rumen; material: SC-attached | host: Bos | place: Iran: Karaj | collected 2018-10
CCGGCCTGAAGGTCTCCGATATCGAGCTCCCCGGAGAGATCGAGGAGTACGGGTTCGTCTTCAACAAGAGCGACACGGAGCTCCTCGCGCTGACCAACAAGGCCCTGGCGCAGATGAAGGCCGACGGAATCCTGGACAAGATCTTCGACTACTACGCGTCGGTCGACTACAGCCCGGATGCGGACGGATTCTTCACCGCGCACCCCGAGGTCCTCGAATCTATAAAGGCCATCGACGGAAGCGGCGGAAGCTCCGGAGGGGACGATTCCAAATCCAAGAGCTTCTGGGAGAGGATAAGCCAGAACCTCTTCGAGAAGGAGCGTTACAACTACATCCTCACCGGTCTGGAGAACACCATAATCATCACCCTTATCGGGTTGGTCATCGGACTGGTCCTAGGTATCCTCGCAGCCATCGTGAGGTCCTGCCACGACATCAACGGCAACATGAAGATCCTCAACGCGATCTGCAAGGTCTACATCACCGTGATCCGCGGAACCCCTACCATGGTCCAGCTGCTGATCATCTACTTCGTGGTGTTCGCCTCGTCGAGCATGAACGCGCTGATAATCGCGGGAATAGCGTTCGGTATCAACTCCGGAGCGTACGTGGCCGAGATAGTCCGTGCGGGAATCAACGCGGTCCCGAAGGGACAGCTGGAAGCCGGACGCAGCCTCGGACTGCCGTTCTGGCCCTCGATGACCAAGGTCATAATGCCCCAGGCCATCAGGAACATCCTGCCCGCGCTGTGCAACGAGGGGATCACCCTGCTCAAGGAGACCTCGATCGCAGGATACATCGGAATAGTCGACCTCACCAAGGCGGCCATGCTCATCAGGTCGCAGACCTACGACGCGTTCATCCCGTTGCTGGTGGTCGCGGCGATCTATCTGATCATAGTCCTGGTGCTTCAATACCTCGTAGGAAGGCTCGAAAGGAGGCTGAACGATGCTTACTAACGGAGAGACCCTGATACAGGTCAGAGACCTCAAGAAGAGCTACGGAAAGAACCAGATCCTCAAGGGGATAAACCTGGACATCCACGCCGGAGAGGTCGTGGTAATCATCGGACCGTCCGGATGCGGTAAGTCAACCCTTCTCCGCTCGCTCAACCTGCTGGAGACCCCTACCTCAGGAAGCATCACCTTCGAGGGGACCGAGATCACCGACAAGTCCGTGGACATCAACAAGATCCGTAGGAAGATCGGGATGGTGTTCCAGCAGCAGAGCCTCTTCCCGACCATGTCGGTGAAGAAGAACATCATGCTGGCCCCGGTCTATCTCAAGATGATGACCGAGGAAGAGGCCTCCAAGAAGGCGGACGAGCTCCTCAAGAGGCTCGGCCTGTCCGATAAGGCGGACGTCTACCCGTCCAAGCTCTCGGGAGGACAGCAGCAGCGTGTGGGGATCGTCCGCGCCCTGGCCATGAACCCGGATGTGATGCTCTTCGACGAGCCCACGTCCGCTCTGGACCCTGAGATGGTAGGCGAAGTCCTCGCTCTGATGAAGGACCTCGCCAACACGGGGATGACCATGGTCATCGTGACCCACGAGATGAGGTTCGCGAGAGAGGTCGCCGACAGGGTGCTGTTCATCGACGGCGGAAAAATCGCCGAAGAGGCGCCTCCCGAGGAGTTCTTCAGCAACCCCCAGAACAGGCATCTCAAGGACTTCCTGTCCAAGATGCTCTGAAAAAACAACGGAGGGGGCTCTCCCCTCCTTCTTTTGTAGTTTCACTCCCACTCGATGGAGACGGGCTTCTTAAGGCCGAGACCAGCCGCGGCCTCGATGCACTTGACCACTCCGCAGGGGACGGGACAGGCGGTGTGGCGGATGTTCTGCGACGCCCACTCGTAGACCTTGGACTCGTTGAAGGGGGTCCCGACCTCCTCGTAGCAGGCGATGTTCTCGATTATGGGAACCTTGGAGACCATAGGGCAGTCGCTCTCGATCCTGACTGTAACGCTCATCATGTCGTCCGAAGGGGTGGCGGTGATCCTGGTGGTCTTTCCGCAGACGCCCGCTTTCACAATGGCGGTTTCGCTCATAGTATCGGCGAGTTATCGCCAACCGAATATATAATCTGCGAGAAGCTCACTCGCTGCCGTCCGAAAGGCCGTCGGAGTCGTGGGACTGCATCCCGTACATGCTGACTATCTCCTCGACGGTCGTAGCCTGCTCCGGAGACTTGTCGTCCCTCACGCGGCCGGTGAAACGGGGGAACCTTATGCCCAGCCCGGCCTCCTCCTTGATGACTCCCCAGGCCGCGGTATGGATGGGACTCAGGGTTATCTCGGCGGCCACCACCTCCAGGACGACGGTGGGCTCGAACCAGACGTCCGGGACCATCTCGGCCTGTACGGAGGACGGCTTGGTTTCAGATAATCCATCGTCCAGCAGGTCGGGCATCGCCGCGAGGAACGCGTCGTCGAACCCTGTTCCGAGCTTGCAGACGGTCTCGAACATGCCGCTCTCCGGGTCGAAGGCTGCCATCAGAAGAGCTCCGTACCTTCCGGCCCTCTTACCCATGCCGTAAAAAGCCCCTACCACAACAAGGTCGAACGAGTCGGTGAGGGCCTGCTGGTAGTCCTTCTTGTACTTGATCCACAGGAATCCCCTGGATCCGGCCCTGTAGATGGATTCGGGAGCCAGCGACTTGGCCATGATCCCTTCGCACCTGGACGCTATCGCCGAGGCGAAGAACTCCTCTCCCTCCTCGGGGCTCTCGACGACCTTCATCGTGGTCATCTGGACCATGCCGCCGATGGAGAAGTTCTCCTCCAGAGCCTTCCTCCTCTCGGGGTAGGACATGTTGGTCATGTCCTTGCCGTCCGCGTAGAGGATGTCGAACATGAATATCCTTACAGGAACATCCCTCACGGCGTCGTCCATCCCATGCTTCTTCCTCCTGTGGGTGACGTTCTGGAACGGGAGCATGAACCCGGTCTCGGGATGGATGGCGACGCATTCTCCTTCAATGATGGCTTCCTCACAATTGCAGCGGGTCCTGAGGGACTGGGCGATGTCGGGGAAGTTCGAGGTGAGGTCCTCGAGCCTGCGGGAGAACAGCTTCACGCCGTCTTTCCCGATGTGTGCCTGGACGCGGATCCCGTCGTACTTGTACTCCATGGCGCAGCGTCCGCCCATCTTCGCGACCACTTCCGAAATGGATGGAAGGCGCTCGGCCAGCATGACCTTCACCGGGCTTCCGACCTGCACCCCTATCGCCCTGATAGCGTCCATTCCGCCCTCTGCGATGGTCTCTGCGACAAGTCCGATGTCGCAAGTTACGTTGAACGCCCTCTCGATGACGGGACGGTCCTCCTTGGTGGCGAACGCTTCCGCAAGAGCATCCAGAATGGTCATTGTGCCTGCTCCGACCCTCATGCGCCCGGTGACGATCCTGCAGAGGTATCTGGCCTCCACCGGCCCCGCGTCATGCAGCAGATTGGCCAGCTGCTTCACCTTCTTGTCCTGGGAATCCTTGCCTTCGGCGTTCTCTATGGCTGTGAGGCCCTTGACGACACGCTCCAAGGTCAGGTCCTCCGAGAACAGGGTCATCTGCTTCTTCTTTCCGATGAGCTGCTCGGCAACCTCGCCGGGATCGCCGATCTTTGTCCAGAGATCTTCCACCTTGGCTTCCGGCATCCCGACGGTGATCGCTATGGTCTTGAGGACCAGCCTGTCGGCCATGCCCAGCTCCTGGGGGTAGAAATCGGGATGGAGCTTGCCCTGGGAGAGATAGACTATGTCTCTGAGCTCCTTGCGGTCGACGCCACGGAAGAATTCCGCCATGATGGCGGTCATCTCCAGACGGCCGCCGGTGGACTCCAATTTGTCGAACGTGTCAGCGAGCTCGGAATAAAGCATGAGCCCTAATCGGAAATCGGTTTAATAACGATTCGCGGAAGGCCCAGAACTCGGGACGAAGTGGGGTCTAATACCATTATAGCGCAAATACCTGTTCAAAAACTGTGAAATTGACAACCTTATGATGTTCAGGCACAATCCTTCACTTGAATATCAAATTGGAAAAAAGTCGGAAACGGGAAGTCTCGATGCGTCACTTCTCTCCGGCACGTCGGGTACCGCCCGGCAGGAGACGATTATGATCCTACGGGTCAGAACTGAATGCCGTAACAGCGGTATTCGAATAACGATCTCGGTCTTCGGACTGGAGATTGTTATCTATATCCCGTAAAGGGATGCGAGGCATAATCCGCCTTAAGGATCCGGTCCCTTCGAGAACCGTTATCTCCCGATTGTAATCAGCAACAGTATTCAACTTAAAACTATCTCGCGGAATTCACTCGTTGAAATCCCCTAATCCGGACTGCTGTCTGCGCGTCGACCTGGGAGAAGCCCTACTGAGCTCCTCGCTGAGCCTCTCCAGCCTGGCCCTCATGTCGTCCTCCTTGCGCTTGCTGCTCCTGTCGAAGACCTCGTCCATGGTGCCTTTGGCGATCAGAACGTAGACCTCGCCGTCGTTCTTCCTGCCCGTACGTCCGCGCCTCTGGATCGTGCGTATCTCGGACGGAACAGGCTCGTAGAATATCACCGCGTTTGTGCTAGACACGTCGAGGCCCTCCTCTCCCACAGAAGTCGACACCACGACGTTGTACTCGCCGGAACGGAACTTGGTCAGAAGCTCGATCTGGTCCTTCTGCTTGAGGCCGCCGTTGGCCTGACCCACGAGCTTCCCGACCCTGGCTCCCGGGATCAGCGAAAGCTTGGACACCAGAAGGTCGCAGGTGTCGCGGTACTGGGAGAACACCAGGACCTTGCTCCCGGGGTCGTCGGAAAGGATCATGCTGACCAGGGACATCGCCTTGGATATCTTCGGGTGCTCCGCATTGGTGCTCCTGACGACACGGGCCAGCTTGGGGAACAGGGCGTCTCCGACGATTGTCTTCGCGGCCTTCCCGCCCTTCTCCTGCTTGGACTCGGCCACCAGCTTGTCGAGGTAGATCCTCAGGACGGTCATCCCCTGGGTCTCCGCCATGCTTATCGCGTGGAGCAGTTTGATGCAGACGGCCTGGAGCGACAGCCCCTTGAAGATGACGGGGCTCTTCTCCCCATGGGCTATCCTGGTCTGGAGCTTGGAGCCTATCATGAGCATGTGCTTCGTGGAAGCTGGCCATCCCCTGTCCATCAGACCCAGGCTGATCAGCTCGTCGGTGTACCTGTCCAGCATCGCCCTCAATATCGCGGACACCTTGACCAGGTCCGGGGGGATGTTCACCTCGATCCTGTTGACGTAGGTGTCGAAGACGTACGGCGAGACGTCCGGGTCGTCGTCCGATTTGATGTCGATCCTGCGAAGGTCCAGATTGCCACAGACCTCCTTGATCCTCTCGTAGTCGCTTCCGGGTGAGGCGGTCATGCCTATCGAGCGCATGCCGCTCCAGCAGTACTCCGCCACGGTGACGTACGAGTAGTTTCCCACGCCACGGTGGGCCTCATCGTATATCACGAGTGAGAAATCGTCCAGGTTGTAGCGCGAGGATTCCAGATCGTTGGCGACGCACTGGGGGGTGCTTATGACGACGTCGGAAGCCTCGACCAGCTCCGCCCTGGATTCGGGCTTCATGGCACCGGTCATGACGGATACCACGGTTCCTGCCAGCATCTCCGAGAAGAACCTGCTGTGCTGGTCCACCAGAGGCTTGGTCGGAGCCAGGATCAGGACCTTCCCCGTCTTCAGATACTCCGCGGCCACCCTCAGCGCGACCACCGTCTTCCCGAGTCCTGTCGGAAGGATGACGAGCGTGTTGCATCCGAGACACCCTTCGACCATCGCGGTCTGGTATCTCCTCTCCTCCACCCTGTCCGGGATGATGCGCGGATGCGACACGAAGCTCATACAGGACACCTGAAAGCGGAGGTTGGACATAATCGTAGCGAACAGTGTCCTCGCTCCTACACGAAACGTTATTTATAAGCAGAATATAGACGAGGCCATGAAGACCTACCTCATCGAGGACACCGGCGATTCCGCCATCATCGGGTTCAAGGACGCCAACCTGACGCTCATCACCCCTATCATGAAGGCACTCTACGACGACAGCAACGTCGAGATGGTCAGGTACGTCGACAAGCACCCCGAACTCGACGACAGGACCCTCTACGTCAAGGTCAAGAAAGGGAACGCCCTCGATGCCATCAAGAAGGCGTCGAAAGCGGTCGCCGAGTACTACAGCGGACTCTGAACGAGATGGGATACAGGAAGTGTCTCACCGCCGAGGCCAGCATCGGCATGCGCAACTACCTTTGCGACACCGACGGCACCGGCGGACACCTGAAGACGGAGCCCGAGGACTTCGTCGTCAGGGAGATCTCCGACCCTCCCAGGGCGAAGGAGAACGGGAACTACACCATAGCGACCGTATCCAGCCGCAACTGGGAGACCAACAGGCTCGTCAGGATGCTCTCCCGCAGCCTGGGCGTATCGAGGGAGCGCATAGGCTTCGCCGGGACCAAGGACAAGAGGGCCGTCACCACGCAGCTCATGTCCTTCTACGGCAACCCCGACCTCGGCAAGATCGACCTGAAGGACGTCACGGTCAGCGACGCCTACAGAGGAGCCAGAGGGATACAGATCGGAGACCTCATCGGGAATTCTTTCGAGGTCACCGTCAGGGACTGCCAGATGCCTATGGGCGATGCCAAGGACGTCATCGCCAAGGATGTGGAGACAATCAGGAAGACCGGAGGGTTCCCCAACTACTTCGGAGTCCAGAGGTTCGGAGTCGTCAGGCCGGTCACCCATCTCGTGGGCGAGAGGATCGTCCGCGGAGACTTCGAGGGCGCGGTGAGGACGTACATCTCGTTCACCACCCCCGAGGAGGAGCCGGAGCTCCAGCAGAAGAGGAAGGAGCTGGAGGGCAGGGACGACTGGAAGGACATGCTTCCCGGGATCCCCGAGCACATGTCGTACGAGAAGATGATGATCGGCGCCCTGGCTGACGGCGGAAGCTGGACCGACGCCATCGAGATCCTCCCTACGAACCTGCAGATGATGTTCGTCCATGCGTACCAATCGTACCTTTTCAACGAGATGCTCAGCATGAGGATGGACGCGGGGCTTCCCTTGAACATGCCTGTGGAAGGAGACCTCGTCATCCCTCTGGATTCCAACGGCATCCCCGAGCATGAGAGCCCCATCCTCACGACTTCCAAGAACATCGACCTGGTCGCGAGGCAGGTCCGCGCCAAGAGGGCGTTCGTCACCATCACCCTGTACGGGACCGACAGCGTCCTGGCCGAAGGGGAGATGGGAGAGATCGAGAGGAAGGTCATAGAGGATCAGAAGCTCTCGCAGGAGGACTTCAACATCCCGGAGCTCCAGAGATGCAGCTCCAAAGGGATCCGCAGAGAGGTGCTCTGCCCCCTGAAGGACCTCAAGAGCAGCGTAGGGGATGACAGCTACACCCTGTCTTTCTCCCTCCCCAAGGGAAACTACGCCACCTGCCTCCTCAGAGAGTTCATGAAGTCCGAGATGAGGGACTATTGAGTCGTATATTTAAATACCCAATAATCCGCGTAAAAAACTTGAAACAATAATAATCCGCGTAAAAAACTTGGATTATGGCTTATTTATATATTACAACACGATATTCGCCTCCGTGGCCGAATTTATAGGCAGAGAAAAAGAGCTAAGGACTCTTCAGGAGATATACGAACTCCGCAAATTCATGTGCTGCGCCGTGATCGGTCGTCGCAGAATCGGCAAGAGCAGTCTCATCGAGAAATTCGTAGAGGACAAAAGATCCCTGTATTTCGAATTCGTGGAGGGCACTCCGGAGACCAACCTCCGCATCATGGAGATCGTCATAGGGGACTACCTGGGAGAGAAGACCGCCTTCGAGAGCTTCGTAGATGCTTTCTCATCGCTGGGAACGATAGCCAAACGGGAAAAGCTCGTCATTATTTTCGATGAGTTCACATACGCCCTATCTTACGAGTCTTTCTCCTCCCTCACCAAGAATATGATAGACCGCGACATAGGCGAGTCTTTCCTGATAATCAGCGGCTCCTTGGTCAAGATGATGGAATCCGAAACCGGAAGATACGAAAAGCCGCTGTACGGAAGGACGCAGAGGATGTATCTCGGAGGGGTGGGGCTTGCCGACAGCAAGCGGTTCCATCCGAACATGCCCGACCTGGACGTTCTCAGGCTCCATATCATGACTGGGGGCTCGCCATACTACCTTTCGAGGACTCCGGCCGAATCCCTGGACGATTACATCGAGAAGTACATTCTGCCGACGGATTCGATGTTCCACGACGAAGGACTGAATATTCTAGTCCGCGAGCTCGACAGCCCGAGGAAATGCACAGACGTCCTGGATGCTCTGGCAGTCGGACGCAACGACACCAGGAGGATCTCCGACTACTCGGGCATCGACGAGACCACATGCCGTAAAGTGCTGTCCGAACTGACAGAGTTCGGAATCATAGAGCCCCTGCACCCCATGTTCGGCACCTCTTCCAAGCCCATAAGATATCGCTTCGCAGACGGCATGGTGAACCTCTATTTCCGCATATTCCGCATGATGCCCCCTAAGTCAAATGCCGGATACTCTGCATACAGAGGCCGGATCGCCACAGAGCTCGGAAGGCTCTTCGAATCTTACTGCGCCAGATTCCTGTCGGAGAACTATCCTATCACCGAGATCGGAACCTGGTATTCCGCCGTTCCGTCCACCATGGAGGATGGCACCATGATGAGATCCGATGGGAGGACAGCGACTGAGATGATCGAGATAGACATCGCCGCCACGGCTAACGACGGGGAGAACAACATGGAGATCTTCGCCGAGTGCAAGCTCAGGAACACGCCGATCGGCCTGGGCGCTCTGAAGGATCTAGAATCGAAGATCGCGAACGTTCATGGCAAGCGCAACTACCGTGTCATGCTGATATCCGGATCCGGCTTCACGGACGAGCTGATGGAAAAATCGGATGTCCCAGGGGTGATCCTGATCGGGCCTGACGCCCTTTTCGGACGGACCGCCCTTCCTCCACTCTAAATAACTTATTTATTGGAAACTAGCTTTATACAGAACAATACGTACCGCATCTCATTCCGTGAGAACATGTCGTTCGAATCGTTCATAGACACGGTCTGGGAGTTCGACGATTACCTATGGTACATCCCGTTCGCCCTGATCATCTGCTTAGGGATTTATTCTACGATCAAGCTGAAAGGAATTCAGTTCATCCATCTCCCGGAGATGTTCAAGATAACGTTCTCCAGGGAGAAGACAGGGAAGGACCAGATCTCCCCGTTCCACGTCTTCTGCATGAGCATGGGAAACCGTATCGGAGTCGGCAACATCGCCGGGCCCATCACCGCCCTCCTGATGGGGGGCCCTGGTGCAATATTCTGGATGTGGATCTTCGCCACCCTCGGAGGAGCCACCAGCTTCGTGGAGACCACCGTCGGACAGATCTTCAAGAACAAGGACGAGAACGAGGGCTTCATCGGAGGTCCCGCGTACAACGTCTTCAACGGTCTCGGATCCAGGAAGTTCGGACTCATCCTGGCCGGCCTGATGATCGCCGTCTACATCGGCGGATACGTTCTTTCCGAGATATCCACCATCTCCACCTCCTTCACCGGAGCCTACGACTTCCAGTACAACAACCTTGTCATCGCGTTCATCCTGGTCGCCATCGCCGTTCTGGTGGTCACCGGAGGATTCAAGCGCGTCGCGAAGGCGTCCGCTCTCGTCGTCCCCGCGATGGCCCTCCTGTGGATCGTCCTGTGCATCGTCGTGATGTGCATGAACATCGATGGAGTGCCCAACGCCATCGTCTCCATCTTCGACTGCGCATTCAACATCCCCGCCACCGTCGGAGGAGGGGTCGGAGCCATGCTCACCATCGCCATGAGGAGAGGAATCTGGTCCAACGAGGCCGGAGAGGGTACCATCACCAACATCTCCTCGTCCGCAGACGTCACCCACCCTGTGAAGCAGGGCCTGTCCCAGTGCCTCGGCGTCCTGTTCGACACCCTCATTAGCACCATGACCGCCCTCGTCGTCCTGAGCTTCTTCACCGACTACGACGCCCTCGTCGCCACCGGGATCGAGGACTCCATGCCTCTGCTCGAGCATGTGATGAGCTCGACCATCGGAGGAATCGCGCCCAGCTTCGTGTTCTTCTTCATGTTCCTGTTCGCCATCACCAGCTTCATGGGAGACTACGTGATCGGGGAGAACAACCTCAGGCTGATCACCAAGGAGAAGAAGGCCAAGTACGGTCTGATCGCTCTCACCCTCGCGGTCGTGTTCTTCGCCGCCTACTTCGGAACCGACGGGCTCTACGCCATCATGGACGTGCTTCTGGCTATCTGCGGTATAGTGAACTGTTTCGTGATGTTCAAGCTCGGGAAGTACGCTCTCGAGGCCTACGCCGACTACCGCGAGCAGAAGAAGCGGGGAGTCGAGGACCCTGTGTTCCACAAGAGCTGCCTCTCCGATCCCAGCGGCGTCACCGCCTGGGACGACTGAAACCATTCGGCGTCCCTGTGACCATGATGGCCACGGGGGCGTCCCCTTTTCGCTATAGTTATAATTCCTCTGTCCGTTTTCGGGCCGATGCCCAACGTCAAGATCAACGGAGAGGAGACGTCCGTGAACGACGGAACGGTCTCGTCCTATCTTTCCTCGCATGGCTACGACATCTCGAAGACGGCCGTGCTTCTCAACGGAAAAGTCGTCTCCCGCGCCAATCTAGAGTCAACAGACCTCAAGGATGGAGATGTTCTGGAGATAGTTAGCTTCGTTGGGGGAGGATAATGGCGGTGGATAATTCCAACTCCATCCATGCCCGGAGCCCTCCCGGGGTGTACGAGGCCCTCCAAGAATCGGTCATAGGCATAGCCGGATGCGGAGGCCTGGGGTCGAACATAGCCGTGATGCTGGCCCGCTCGGGAGCAGGAAAGCTGGTCATAGCGGACTTCGACAGGGTCGAGATGAGCAACCTCAACAGGCAGCAGTACTTCCTCGACGACATCGGAAAGCCGAAGACGGAGGCTCTCGAAGCCATCCTCCGCAGAATAGTGCCGGACATCGAGATAGAGGCGCATCAGGTCGTTCTGGACGAAGATAACATACCAGCGATCTTCGCAGGATGCGACGTAATCTGCGAGGCTTTCGATTCTGCGGAATCCAAGACGATGCTCCTGAACACAGTCATGGAGAATCTTCCGAGCAAACCTATCATATGTGGGAACGGCATGGGCGGAACATCGGATCCGAACCAGATGGCCGTCAGAAAGGTCGCCGGGAACGTGTACGTCTGCGGCGACGGGAAGAGCGGCATGGAGCTCGGCATATGCGCCCCACGCGTGACCATTTGCGCCGGGCTCATGGCGAACAAAGCGATACAGATCCTGCTAGGAAGGGACGAAGATGTCTGATGATCTCGTAATCGGCAAGAAACACTTCAAATCAAGATTCATACTCGGCTCAGGGAAGTTCTCCCTTGAGATGACCGACAAAGTCATCCGCAACGGAGGGGTGGAGATCGCCACCCTCGCCGTCCGCAGGGTGAACAAGGGCGGACAGGAGAACGTCCTGGACTACATGCCGAAGGGGGTCACCCTGCTCCCCAACACCTCCGGAGCCAGGAACGCGGAGGAGGCTCTGACCATAGCGCAGCTAGCCAGGGAGCTCGGATGCGGCGACATGATCAAGATTGAGATCGTCCGCGACACCAGATACCTCCTTCCTGACAACGCCGAGACGATAAAGGCAGTGAAGCTGCTCACCGACGACGGGTTCACCGCCATGCCTTACATGATGCCCGACCTCACGGCGGCCAGGGACATGGCCAGCGCCGGAGCAGCCGCCATCATGCCTCTCGCGGCGCCCATCGGAAGCAACAGAGGCCTTCTCACCAGGGATTTCATAAAGATGATGGTCGAGGAGATCGACCTCCCGATAATAGTCGACGCCGGGATCGGACGCCCTTCCCAGGCCTGCGAGGCCATGGAGATGGGCTGCGGAGCCGTCATGGCCAACACCGCCATAGCTACCGCATCCGACGTCCCCGCGATGGCTACGGCGTTCAGGATGGCCATAGAAGCCGGAAGGATGGCTTATCTCTCGGGTCCCGGAAGGGTCCTGGAGGACAGAGGGGAGGCGTCGTCCCCGCTAACAGGGTTCCTAGGTGAGTGACATGCCATTCAGGGCGCCCACCGACGCCTGCGACTACATGCCGCACATGGAGAACATAGGAACGGACATCCTCGAGAGGGTCCTCGAAGCCGACAAAGGGTATTCTCCCGATTCCTATACCGAGGCTGATGTCAAGAGGTCGCTGGCGAAGGACAGGCTCGAGCCGTACGACTTCGGAGCCCTGCTCTCCCCCGCTGCCGTTCCGTTCCTAGAGGAGATCGCCAAGAAGGCCAGACAGGTCACCAGGGACCATTTCGGCAACGCCGTGACCATGTTCACCCCGATCTACACCTCCAATTACTGCGAGAACCGCTGCAGGTACTGCGGGTTCAACCGCGACAACGACATCCAGAGGGCCCGTCTCACGGAAGAGGAGGTGGACAAGGAGATGGCCAGCATCGCCGCCACCGGCCTCACGGACATCCTCATCCTGACCGGGGAATCCCGCAAGCACTCCGACCTGCAATACATCGGGATGTGCGTGAAGAAGGCCTCGAAGTACTTCACCAGCATCAGCATGGAGGTCTATCCCGTCAACTCCGACGAGTACAGGTACCTCCACGAGTGCGGGGCGGACTACGTCATCGTGTTCCAGGAGACGTACGACCCCCTCACATACGCAACATTCCACGCAGGAGGGCCGAAGAGGATCATGTCCTACAGGTTCAACGCCCAGGAAAGGGCCATCCGCGGAGGCATGAGAGGAGTCGGATTCGCGGCGCTTCTTGGACTCAGGGACGACTGGAGGAGGGACGCGTTCTGCTGCGGAATGCATGCGTATCTGCTGCAGAGGAAGTACCCCCACGCCGAGATAGCGTTCTCCCTGCCCCGTCTGAGGCCCACCAACGCCCACAAGGAGGACGACGTGAAGGTCTCGGAGAAGGACCTCCTGCAGGTCGCCATGGCCTACAGGCTCTTCATGCCGTTCGCTTCCGAGACCATATCCACCCGCGAGCTGCCCAGGTTCAGGGACGGGATCGTCAACATCTGCGCCACCAAGATCTCCGCCGGGTCTTCCGTGGAGATCGGAGGCCACAGCGACGTCGAGGACAAGGGAGACGGACAGTTCGAGCTCTCCGACACCAGGAATGTCCAGCAGGTGAGGGAAGCGCTGGTGAGGCAGGGCCTCCAACCGGTGTTCAACGACTACGTGAGGTCCGACTGATGGACATCGTGTCCGTCACCGACCGCAAGAACAGCCTCCGTCCTCTCGAGGAGCAGGTGGAGCTGGTCTGCGAGGCGGGGGCGGACATGGTGGTCCTCAGGGAGAAGGACCTGCCGTTGGACGACTACAGGGCCCTGGCCAGAAGGATCAAGGGTGTATGCGACTCCCGCGGGACCGAGTTCTGCGTCAACTTTCATCCTTCAGTCGCGAGAGAGCTCGATTCCACGCTTTGGGTTCCTTTCGACCTGTTCGTCGCCGAAGAACGCTCCGCTAGACGTACAGGCGTCTCGATCCACTCGGTGGAAGAGGGCATCCAGGCCTCCGATGGAGGAGCAGACTTCGTCGTATACGGGAACGTGTACGAGACCTCCTGCAAGCCTGGAAAAGCGGCGAGAGGACTTAACGATGTAAGGATGCTGGCCGACCTGCTGGACATCCCTGTGTACGCCATCGGCGGGATCTCGCCTGGCAACATCAGGGAGGTCATGCTCAGCGGTGCCTCGGGGGCATGCCTGATGTCAGGACTCATGGCCTCGAAAGACCCAGCAGAGGTCGTGTCCAGATGCAGATCGGCATGCCAGTCTCGTCAGTGATCAGATAGACTTAAATACAAATTCAGCAGTCGGGATGTTCAAGGCAACTGTGATCTAGCTGGTTAGGATCTGAGCCTTCCAAGCTCATTGCCCGGGTTCGAATCCCGGCGGTTGCACTCATCTTTTTTTCAATTCTCATCTCGTGGGTCTTTCCATCGATTCCTTCGGCTTTCTGACTCGGATCACTTGTCCGAAAGATCCTCCAATATCTCCTCGGCTTCGGAGTACATCCTATCGAGAAACTCTTTGTAATCGTCCGAAGCGTCCCACAGCCTGCGCTTTATGGCTTCGTTCAGCGTCTCGAGGATGTTCATCATGGAATACGGGTTGACATCCTCCATCCATTCGCGGACCTCGTCGTCCTTGAGATAGGTGTCCACCAGACTTTCGTACATCCACCCCTCGACGATATCGGACGTCGCTCCCCAAGCCATCGTGTACTCTGTGATCTTGGCCATCTCCGCAGCGCCCTGATAACCGTGCTCCATCAGGCCCTTGTTGAACTTCGGGTTCGTGACCTTGGACCTGAACAGGAAGCGCAGCTCCTCCTGGGTGCTGCGGATCTTGACCTTCTTAGGATCGGAATTGTCTCCCATATAGGTGGCCGCATCCTCCTTCCCGTAGGTGCGGACGAAGGCGTTCATCCCTCCCAGGTACTGGTACACGTCGTCTATGTCCAGCATGTCGAATTCTCTCGAGGGGGCGTTCTTGATCGTGGCTGTGACCTTGCTGAAACGCCTGACGAACTCCTTCTTCATCGGGACTCCGTATCTTCCCTTCGAATAGCCGAAGCTGCTGAGGTCCGCATACATGTCGGCCAGGTCCTTCGTCTCGTCCCATCTGCCGGATTCTATCAGCCTTCCCACACCGTTTCCGTAGGTTCCGAGGGCTTCACCGAATATCCTGACGGAGTTCCTCCTCCGAGCCTCGTCGTGGCCCAGCCCGGCGATCATGTCGTCCCTGATATCCCTCCGGAGGTTGGCGGCCAAGGCGTTCTCCTCGTCGGTCTCGTCTAGATCGGCTACCATCTGTATGGCCTCGTCGAGAAGGTCTATGGTGGCGGGGAAAGTGTCCCTGAACAGCCCTGTGATGTTCAGCGTGACGTCCACGCGAGGTCTGCCCAGCTCCTTCACCGGCACTATCTCCAGGTCGACGACCTGTCCTCCGGCCTTGGACCACACCGGCTTCACACCCAGCAGCCAGAGGACGTAAGCGGCGTCGTCTCCGCCGGTGGTCATCATGTCCGTAGCCCAGATCACGATCCCGATCTCCCTCGGATATTCGCCCTTGTCGGAAACATACCTCTCAATCATCTGGTCGGCCATCTTCCTGCCGATCTCCCATGACGTCTTAGTGGGTACCTGGTCCGGATCCAGCGAGTAGAAGTTCCTTCCCATGGGCAGAATGTCGGCGTTCCCGCGGGTGGGGGAGCCGGAAGGCCCTGGTATGACGTACCTGCCGTCGGCTCCGTCCATCATGTGGTCGAGCTCGTACGTCATCCTCCGCATGTTGGGGACTATATAATCGCAGGTGAACTCGATGGATCTGGCCAGCTCGTCGGATACGGAGCCGTACCTCTCCCGGACATATCCTATCGTCCTGTCCGCTGAATAGTCGAGCTCGGTCCTCATCGACTCGATCAGAGCACGCTCCTCGGAGTCGATCCTGCTAACTATGGACGAATTGAGCTCCCCGTCCTTCCCGAACTGGGACGGATTGTCTATGGCGTCCTGCAGGTCCACCCCCATATTGGCTGCGAAAGCGTCCCTCAGAGACCTGATCTGGCCGTTGTCCAGCCTTGTCAGGGAGTACACCATCTCGTCGAAATGGTGGCCGGCTGGCGGCCTGCCGATGATGTGGAGGTCGGACCTGACCAGAGCCTCCTCTATCTCCTCCAGATATTCGTGCAGAGGGATGATGTACCTCTCGAACCCCTCCGGCCCAGGGTCGTCGTCCCCGTCTATGCCGAGATCCTTGAGGACGTTGTTCCTCTTGACAGCATCATAGATCTGCGTTACCAGGCCCTCCTTCATCGCCT
>JAEEGK010016893.1_pt1 | contig 15983 bp, 5 predicted proteins | sample 8958771 | NCBI WGS metagenome assembly JAEEGK01 (sample SAMN16246547, study PRJNA631951) | gut metagenome | biome: gut microbiome; feature: rumen; material: SC-attached | host: Bos | place: Iran: Karaj | collected 2018-10
AAAAAATTAAAGCAATTAAAAATTTTAGTAAAAGAAATTTTATAAATAAAAGAAAGTTAACACCAAATAAAATAATATCAATAACAAAAAAAGATGAAGAAATTGTAAAAATAAAAGAAATTGAAAGAGATGATTTTGATACAAAAGGAATTTATTTTGTATCAAAACCTTTTATTCCAACTATAAGAGGTAAAATTGCAAATTTCATGAAAAAAAGAAAAAAAATACCTTATAGATTAATTTATTCTGCTGTTCCTAAAAATTCTTATGAACATTATTTAGAAAAATATGGAAATGGTTTTGATAATAATGTTAATTATTATAATGATGAAAGAACTTATAAATTTGGTTATGGCACAACTTCTAATTTTGGTTTAAAAAAAATTGATTTTTTTGTTTATGGGAATAAATATTATTGAAATATTTTTTTATTCTGGTTTAATTTTTAATTAATATTTTTGTTTTTTTTATTTATTTTTAAAATTTTAAAAAATAGTAAAAAAATAGAATTTTAAGAAAGAGTTTTAAATAAATTATTATTATCTCAATTATAATATAATATAACAATTTAAAATATTAAAAATTATTTTATAACAAAAAACTTTATAATTTAATTTTTTATTCCTAATTCAGAAGAAATAATTCTAAAAATTTCTTTAACAATAATTTTAACTTCAATTTCTTTTGTAGTAATAAACTCAGATAAAAGTGGAAGTAAACTAATTAAATGTGATTTTTTTTTCATTAAAATAAAATCCATCATATCTTTTTCTTTTTGATTTTTTTCTTCTATTTCTTTCTCATCAATATAAATATAATCAGGATAAATTTCTAATAATTTTAATTTTTCAAGAACAAATTTAATATCTTCTAATCTACTTCTAGAAAGTGGCATAGAACCACTTTTTATTTCATCATCTAAAAACTTTTTTAAAGTTTCTTTACATCTTTTTATTAAAATTGGAGTACACATTTTTGCAATTTTAACTTTAATTTTAACATAATCTGAAGGATCAAAATTCTTTTCATTTATTTCTTTTTTTAAATTATCTTCAGTTTTAAATTTACATAATTCAAATAAATTTGAAATACAAACTTTTGAAATTGAACTTTGTAATGAACTAGTTGATGATGAAGTATTTTGGTTTGAATAATCAAAATTTGAACCCATATCTAATAAATTTAATAATTGAATTTGCATTGTTTTTTTTATATATAAAGAATTTGGTAATAAAGTATTTACTATAAAATTTATTATTGAAATTTCCATTTCTTGACATGATTTAATTAATTCATCTAAAATATTTTTTGGTATTGTTTTATAACCATTTTCACTTTGTTTAAATATTATTTCATATGATTCTATTAAACATTCCCATATATTTTCAATATTATTTTTATTTAAATTTTTATTTTTATTATTATTTGATATTACAAAAGTTAATATTTTTATTAATATTTCACTTGAATAATGCCAAAGTTGAATTATTGATATTTCTGGAAATGTGTTTATTTGATTTTGATTATTTAAATCTTGAGTATTATTTCCTATTATTGAACTGAAATTATTACTAAAAGAATTTCCATAATTTGCTGATTTTTTCTTTTTTAATTGTGAATATCTTTCTCTTATTTCTAATAAACTTGTTACATAATCAATTTTATTTCTTAAACTTATTATATCTTTACAATTTGTAATAAATATTGGAAGATAATTTTTATATATATTAAATGGTAAAAATTGATCTGTGAATAAATAAAGAAACATATCTAAACTTTTTCTACAAAGTGCTTCTGAGTGTAAATTATTAAGATCTATTTTTAAATAAGAACTTAAAAATTTTGCATAACTCATTAAATTATTCTCATCATTAATAATAATTTTTTGTATTTCTTTCATAAATTCAAAAACATTAGATTCATCTAATAATAAATTATATGGAGGATCATTATTTAAATTTTTTTGAGTATAATAAACGGAATTTATTAAAGATTTAATAATAATTAATAAATTATTAAAATTTTCTGAACTTAAAGTAACTTCAATAAATTCTTTTTTTAAATATAATTTTCTTAAATTATCTAAAATTTTAGAAGTCATTTTACTCTCAAAAGCCAAATCACTAAAATTTTCATAGAAATAATTATTAGAAATAAAATTAGACATTTCATAATAAACACACCAAAATAAATTAAAATATTTATAAAATAATTCTGGATAAGATTCTTCAATTGTTAATATACAATTTAACATTTCAATAATAATATCAGGAGAAATAAATTTCATTGCTTCAGAAAATTTTTGTGATAAAGGAGAAAATATTTGATTTTCAAAAAATTGAAATCCTAAATTTGGATTTGTTTTAAGAAAACTAGAAATAATAAAAGATATTGATTTAATTGAAAATTGAAGTGTATCTTCCCATTCACTTTCTTCACTTTTTTCTTTATTTTTATTATCATCTTCTTCTTTTTTTTCTGTTTTTTTTTCAGGAAGAATTAATTGACCAATTTGATATTCTCCAAATTTAATTGTTTTTTCTTCATTTAATTTCTTTTCTTCTTTTTCTTTTTTTTCTATTTTTAATTGTTTTATTTTTCTTTTATATTTCATTTTATCATTATAAATTTCATAAGTTTTATTAAAAACTTCAAAAAAATCAGAATTTAAAATATATAATGAAGTCTCTGGAGAAATTAATGAACATCTTTTAATAAAAATATTTTGATATGTTTCTATTACTAATTGTCTTATTGTTGTTCTTTCATCACATGCTAAATTTATTATTTTAAAAAAAATATCTTTCCATAAATCATCAAAAAATTTTTTTCTTTTTTCAATTGTATCATATTTAAATTTAAAAAAATCTTTTTGATAATTTGTTAATTTAATTTCAGGATTATCAAAATTATTATTTGATATATAAATAAAAGGAGAAAATTTTTCACATAAATTACATAAATATTCAATCATTTTTAAAGCCATTTTTGAAATATTTTCATTTTTTTTATAAATAATAAATCCTTCTAATAAATCATTAATATAAATTATATTATCAGGCGTTAATTCTTCAAAATTATTTTTAAATATTTGTTCTAATAACATAAAACTATTTTCAGTTTGTGCTTCGTCACTATAAATTATTTGTTTTTTAAATATTTCAAATATTGAATTCCAACCTTCATTATTTAATAATTTTGAAGAATTTAATAAAAGTTCATTTATATCATAAATTATATTTAAACTTATATCTTGAGATAAATTTTTTGAAGTAATTAATAAAAGAGATGAAAATAAATCTTTTTGAGAGAAAAAATTATCATCTTTTATTAAATTTAATAACATCATTATTGATATTGTTAATACATCAATTGAATAATGAGATACATTTTTTATTTGTTTTGATGATATTAATTCGATAATTTCAATAAATTTTGGATTGACTAAAGTAATTCTTTTATAATTTACAATAACAATTTCTAAAAATCTTGATAAATTAAAATGTAAAAAATACATTTGATTATCACTTGGTATATCACATAATTTTTTAGTATTTTCAATTAAACCATCCATTATATTAGTTAAAACTTTATCACTATATTCATTTGAATTTTCAATAAATAAACAATTAATTTTTTCACTTAATTTTTTAAATATTTCTTTTTGTTGAAGTAAAGTTGCTTGATTAATTACATTATCATTAGTAGTTTTTTTTTTAGAAAAACCAAAAACATATTTTAAAGTAGAAAATAAACCATAACTATTATTATTATCTTCTTTTGGAATTTCTTTTTTTTCTTCTTCAATTTCTTCTTTTTCTTCTTCAATTTTAGTTTCAAAATTAATTCCTAAATTATCTTTAATTATACTTTTACCATCTTCAGTAATAGAAAAATTTGTATATTTTTTTAAATTTTGTTCAATGTATCTTATATAAACTTCAAGTTCGAATTCTTCATTTGGTTTAATTAATAAATTATTTTCACTTTTTATTATTTTAAAATTTATTTTTTGTATTGAATTTAATAATAAACTAAATCCATCTCCATCTAATTTTTCTATATTATCATTGAATATATCAAATATTGTTAACATTGCTTTTTCTTCTAAAAAAATATTATCTGATACTTTATTATTATCATCATCATTTGGAATATGAATTAAATTATCTAATTCTTTTAAATATAAATCTCTTAAATCAACAAAATTTAAATTACCAAAAATTATTATTGCATTTTTAAATATTTCCATAAATTTATTTAATACATCTTCATTAGTTGAAACTTGACTTAATGCTAAAATTGAATTTAAAAGATCATTTTGTTTATAATGTATTATATCAAATAAATTTAAAGGATTTATATTTTTTTCTCCTATTTCAATTATATCTTCTTTTTCATGTTCTGATATTTTTTTTAATGTTATAAATAAATTATAATAACAAAATAAAATTTCTATAAAAATAATTTCATTTGTTACTATTGGATTAGGATAAACTTCACCTTCATAAAATAAAACTTTATCATCAAAATATCTTTCTTCAATAATTTTCTTTAATTCAATTTCTGAATTTTTATTATTTTTTGTTGTTAAATTTAAAACATTAACATAAGTAATTTTATTTAAAGTAGAAAATATTGATTCATATAATTTATGTTCATTATAAATATATAAATTAAAAAGTAAATCTGGAGAATATAAAATTTGACTAATTGATTCAATACCTAAATTTTTTTGCCAAGTTAATGAATTTAATTCAGCATATTTAATATAATTTTGTATTAAATCATAACCAAATTGTAAATTTAAATTTATTTGATATGTTAATCTACATAATTTAACACAAGTAATATAATCATATGCTGAATTGAAATTTTTTGTAAGTGATTGAATTATATTTTCTTTTATTCTTGATATAAAATTTGGAAGATAAATAAATAAATCTTTTGTTATTGTTAACATTAAAGTTAATAATTCCATTCCCATACTTTTACTATATAAAGTTACATATATTATTGGATTTTTTTTTCCTTCTATTAAATCACAAACTGAATTAAATAAATAATAACTACATGAATAAATATCAGTATCTTCATATTCAGTTAAATCTATTTCTTCTGGTAAAACTGTTATTATTTCATTTATTTTTGTATTATTATCTTCATTATTTTCTTTTATTTCATTATTTGAATCATTATTTTTATTTTCAATTTCTTGATTATTTTCTATATTTGATTCATTATTCTTATCTTCAATTTCTTTATTATTAATTTCAATATTTTCTTTTTCATTTGAATTATTATCACTATTATCTTCTTCAATTTCATCAGAAAATAAATTTCTTGGAACATTATTTTCTTCTTTTTTAATTTCTTTAACTTCACTTATTTCATTATTATTTATATTAATATTATTATTTATTATTTTCTTATCACTATTTTTCATTTTTTTTTCTTCTAAAATTTTTGTCTTTTTTCTTATAATAGAAGGTCTCAAAGTTGCATCTAAAAATCCAAAAACTGTTTTAGTTAATTGTGTTAAAACTGAATTTAATGGATTTTTAAAACTTTGATTTTTCATTGCATAAAATTTTAAACACATATTAAAAATAATATTAGCTAAATCTTCACTAATAGAAAAAATTTTTTCATCAACTAAAGGAATTAAAGTTTCAATTATTTTAATTTGAACAAATTCTTCAGAAGAATTATTTAAAAAATTATTTAAAATATTAATAATATCTTTTGAATGTCTTTGTGTGAATAAATTATAAGAAAGTAATTTTTTAATAACATCTAAACAAGAAACAAATATTCTTTTTATTTTTTGATTTGAAGCAATTTGAATTGGAAATAAAAGTTTATCAACAGATTTTTTTAATTCAAATTCAATTTGATTTGGATTTATATTTTTTAAATTTAATAATAAATTTAATCCGTCTTCAATTCCTTTTTTTGCTTCAGTATGTTTTGCTTTACAATCATTATTTAATTTTTTATAATCAATTTCTATATCATCAATAATAGAAATTTTATTATCATTTTCAATTTGCATTAAATTAAAATTAAATAAATTAAAATAAATTAAAAAAATTAAAGATTTAATGAAATAAAATTTTTTTTAAAAAATAAAAAAATGTCAGATGAAACTTTCGAAACTGAAATAAGAATTTATTTAATAGGACATTATTCAGTTGGTAAAAAATCAATAGTAAAAAGATTTAAAACATTAAATTGTTCAAATACAAATGAACATTTTGATGAAGAAGAAGAAAAAAAAGAGAAGAAAAAAAGAAAAAAAGAAAAAAAAAAAGAAAATGAAAATGAAGAAGAAAATAATGATAATCAATTAAATACAATAAAAAAAAAAGAAGAAGAACCAAAAATATTATCAAATGAAGAAAAATTAATATTAAAAAATGAAAAAAAAAGACATGCATTAATGAAATTTAGTAAAGAATATATTTTTGGAAAAAATACAATTTCATTACATTTTTATCCTTGTTTAGAGGCAACTTCAGTTTCATATGATTTTGAACCAAAAGAAGATGATGAAGAATATGATTTAATTAAAACTTATAGAATTACTTTAAAAACTTTAAAACAAGAAATTCAATATTATTTTAATTTACCTCCAATGAAAAAAAATTGTAATATTGAGCATTTATTTTTTTTTGTTTTTGATTTAAAAGATTTTTCTTCTTTTGAAAAACTTTGTGTTTACTTTGAAGAATTAAATAAAAAATTTTTAATAACTTCAAATTTTAAAAATGTTTTAATTGGAAATAAAGTTGATCAAAAGAAAAATTTATCAGATGAAGAAAAAGAAATGTTTGAAACATTTGTTTCAAAATATAATTTAAAATATTATGAAATAAGTACATTATCTTTTTTTCATTTTGAAAAATTTTTTCAAAATTTATTTAAAGAAGAATTTAATCAAATAACAAATTCAAATATTGATAATAAATTAAATGAATTATTATCTAAAAAAAGTAATTTTTCAAAAGCCGAAAAAGGATTAACAAGAGTTGATTCAAATCCAGGTCCAGATAAATATAATTCAAATGTTTATGATTTACCAAAAAATAAAGAAGAAATGAAAAAAACTTTTTCTGGAGAAAAAAGATTTAATAAACATATTTTTATTAATAAAATTGGTCCATTATTTCCTTTAATTAAAAAAGATTATGATAGAGATTTTTCACATTCTTTAAAAAAACAAAATAAAACTTCATATAATCAAATTAATACTTGGAATTCAAATATAAGAAAAGAAATAAAAGATTCTTTAGAATTAAATTGTGATATTCCAGGATTTACTTTAGGCGCAAAGGCAAGTAATTTAGATTTAAGACAAACAAGAAAAGATTTAAAATTTCAAATGAATAAATTATTAGATGATGCTTTAAATGAAAATGGTATTAGATTTCTTAATAATAAAAGTCCTCCTAAATTAAAAGATAATGATAAATTATTTGAAAAATATGCTTTAATTAGAAAAGAAAATTTTCAAAATAGAATTGATGAAATGAAAAAACAAGAAGATTATTATAAAGAATTACATGATGATGTTATTAAAAAAAATGAAAATAATAGAAAGAATTTATTAGATAAAATAAAAGAAAAAGAACAAAAATATAATACAATATATCAACAAAGAGAATTTGAAAAAGAAAAAAATAGAACTTTTTATCAAAATAAAACATCAGCTTCAAGATTAATTAAAGAAAAACCAACTCCAACAATGTATGATATAAGAGGTAAATTTGATAATAAAAAAGGTTTTACTTTTGGAGGTAAATTTAAATTTAATGAAAATAAAAATAAAACTGATCCTCCTTTTAATACAATTCATTCTGATTTTGAAAAAATAATTTTAAAATCTAAAAAAATAAAATATCCAAATCAAACTTTTGCAGAAAGATTTTATACACCTAAAATTGATCAACCCGGTGATCCTTCAAAAATATTTGAAAAATTAAATAAATATCAATTAAATAAAATTAAATATTTAAAAGATAATGAAAGTAAATTTTTCAAACAGAGAAAAATGAAAAAAAATACAGTTTTAATGAATAAAAAAAGAATTGAAGAAGAAAGAGAAAAAGATTTAGAAATGGAAATTGAAAGACAAATCGCATTAACTGGAGAAAATTTCTTATTAAGAGATATAAATTATACTTTAGTTGAAGACTCTTCTCCTTCTTATACAATGAAAGGTAAATATGAAGATAATAAATTTAAATTTAGAGAATATGAAAATGATGATAATATAAATAATTTAAATAATTTAATTCATCCTAATATTGCAGTCGTAAGACCAAGTTTACCAAAATATTCTTTTGGTAAATCTGAAAGATTTGAAGATTTTAAATTAAAAGATAAAAATAAAAATAAAAATAATAAAAATAATAAAGATAATACTATTGATTATATTGAAAATAATTATTTTGATTATGATAATAGTTTTAATTGTAAAACAATTGATAATTCATTACAAAATTTTATGGGAACTGCAAGAAAAGATACTTTATTAAAAGATAATGGCGTCCCTGGTCCTGGTTATTATTTAATTAAAGGCTTTGCTGATATTGTTAAAGAAAAAGGAGAAAAAATTAATGAAGTTAGAATGAGAATTCGTGAGAAAGAAATGAGAAATAGTGATTTAAATAATAGTAATGAAGTTGTTAATAAAAAAAAAAATGTTAATGAAGAGGATGATAATTATTATAATGATGATAATGTAAATCATGATAATGAAAATTTTGATAATGGGAATAATAATGTTAATAATGAAAATGTTGAAGGGAATAATAATCAAATTGAAGGTAATAATAATATTGGTAATGTTGAAAGTGAAAATAAAATTGAGAATGATAATAATTTTGAAAGTATTGAAAAAGTAAATGAAGATAATTTGAATTTTCAAAATGAAAATGTTAATAATAATTTAGAAAATCAAAATGAAGAAAGAAATAATTTAGAAAATGAACAACATGTTGAAAATAATAATATTGATAATAATAATATTGATAATAATAATGTTGAAAATACTAATGTTGAAAATAATAATGTTGAAAATAATAATATTGAAAATAATCAAGGAGAAAATAATAATGTTGAAAATAATAATGTTGAAACTAATAAAATTGAAAATAATAATGTTGAAACTAATAAAATTGAAAATAATAATGTTGAAAATAATAATGTTGAAAATAATAATGATGGAAATAATGAAGGAGATAATAATAAAAATAATGAAGGTGAAAATGAAAAAAATGAATAATATATTTTTAATTTTTTTTTACAATATAATTTTGAAAAGAAAAAAATATTAAATTAACATTTTAATTATTTTTTATTTAATACATATTTTGTAATTTTATTTTTTTGTTGGTGGTAAAATAAAATCATTTATTTGTTTTTTTTGTAATTCTTTTTCTTGAATATCATTATCTAATTGATTCATATAAAAAAAAGATTTTTTAGAATATAATTCATCAACTTTTTTATGTAAATTTTCTCTTGTTGTAGTAATTAAATTTAAAACATTTTCAAATTCAAAATTATTACTATTATTATCAATATCATTAGTTTCAAGAGTTTTTTCAATAGCATTAAATAAATTTCCAATCTCTTTTCCAATTTTTAAAACATTATCTTCCAAAACATGAAGACTTTCAAGTTGTAAATTATTAATATTACTAAAATTACTAATATTATTCATATTATCTAAAGGAGTATTCATACTCTAAAAAAAAAATTTAAAAAATAAAATAAAACTAAAAAAAATTGAAAATAAAAAAAAAAAAAAAAATTAAAAAAACCTCCTTTTTTTTAAATTTTTAAAATAAGTCAGAAAATATATATAAATCCCTCAATAATAATAAAAATCTCAATTTTTAAAAAACAATTTTTTAAGGAGTAAGTCTTTTAGGATCTCTAGGAAACATAACACATTTTTTAATATTTTTAACTCCACAAAACAATTTAACAACTCTTTCTAATCCAATACCAACACCACCATGTGGAGGAGCTCCTAATTTAAAAGCATTAATATAATCTTTTAAAGTATCAGGATTAATACCTTTCTCAACAACTTTCTTCATTAATAAATCATAATCATGAACTCTTTGAGCACCACTTAAAACTTCTTCACCTCTAATAAAAGCATCATAAGAATTAGTAAAATTATCATCATTAGGATCTGGCATAGTATAAAATGGTCTTGCGCTTTTAGGATAACCATACAAAATATAAAAATCAGTATTATACTTTTCTTTAACTAATCTTCCTAAAGTTTTCTCATTTTCAGTATCTAAATCATCATATAATCCTTGTTTATAACCATTTTCTTCTAATAATTTAACACCATCTTTAAAATGTAATTTTAAAGCTTCTTTCTGATAAACAATTGGTTCAAATGGATATTGATTATTAATAGTATTTAATTCATCTTTAAATCTCTCATTTAAATTATCAAAAATATAATTAAATAAATCACTAACAACATCTAAAACTTCAAAGAAATGTTCTTTAATTTCCATTTCAAAATCAAGTCCTGTAAATTCACATAAATGTCTACTTGTTAATGAATTTTCAGCACGGAAAACTGCACCGACTTCAAATACTCCTTTCATATCACCAATTATACACATTTGTTTATAAAGTTGAGGTGATTGTGCTAAACATGCATCACGATCAAAGTATTTTAATTTAAAGACATTGGCTCCTCCTTCTGAAGCACCTGCTATTAATTTTGGTGTGTGGATTTCTGTGAAGTTTTTTTTTAGAAGGAATTCACGGAATAAGGTACTTATTCCTGATTGAATACGGAATAATGCTTGTGTTGTTGGCACACGTAAATCTAATACTCTGTTATCTAAACGAGTTTTCATTTTTACTACTATGTCCTTTTTCTCACCTTTCTCACCTTTTTCTTGATGTTCTTTTTTTTCTTTTTTTTCCTTTTTTTTATCTTTTTTATCTTTTTTATGTTCATCTTCTTTTTTTTCTTCTTCTTTTTTTTCTTCTTTCTTTTCTTCTTTTTCTTCTTTTTTTTCTTCTTCTTTTTCTTCTTCTTTCTTTTCTTCATCTTTCTTTTCTTCTCCTGGAGGAACATAATCATCTTCTTCTAATTCAGGATTGACTTTTCTACAAGCATCTTCCATTTGAAAAGGTAAAACACTAGTAGCAGAACTAATTAAATAAATTTTTAAAATATCTAATTCAATATTTTTTTGAGTACAACTTTCAATTGGTTGTTCAGCTTTTTTAACTTTTGCTTCAATATCAACAATACTTTCTAAATGAATAGCTTTAACGAAATTAATCATTTGTTTAGAAACTGAAGTTTCATTAACAAATAAGCATCCTTGAATTGTAAAGACACCTTCTCTTAAAACAACAAAACCTCCTTTTCCTTTTATTCTACTTCTTTGTAATCTTGCTCTTAATTTTACTTCTTTTCCATCGAAAGTTTCATTTAGTTCTTTTACTGAATTATATTTTATTTTATATCTATGTTCTGGAGGAGTTTGACTTTGAATAAAAGGAAATATTCCGTAATTATCTTTTAAAGGATCTGATTCATCTTTTACGAAAGAAAATAATGTTTCTTGTTGAGGTTGGGATGTCATATTTTTTTTTTTTTTTTAAATGGTTTTTTATTTTTTTTTTGGGTTTTTATTTAATGTGGAATTTTTATTTTTGATTCTAGAAAAAATTTGAGATTTTTTTTATTTAGTTTTTTACGTTTTTTATATTATTTTTGGGTTTTTATTAATTTTTGATTTGTTTTTAGTTTTGTTTTTGGAATGGTTTTTTTCAATTTTTTGGTTATCTATAAGTTCTTTGGATATTGTGAAAAAATATTTTTTAATTTTAAAGATTATTAATTAATTTTATTTATTTTTTAAAAAAATAAATTAATTTTTTATTTATTTTTTATTAAATAAAAAATTAATAAAATTAAATTAAAATTACTTTTTAATTAATTATTAATACTCTTTTTATAATTAAAAAATAAATAAACTGAAAAAAGTCTTTATTCTCCAATAAAAAAAATTATATATAATAATTAATATATTAAATATTTTTAAATTTTAAAAGTAGAGATTTCATTATTTAAAACACTATTATTATTACTATTAATATTTCCTCCACTTGATTTAAGAGTATTTCCAGAAATTTGTTTATCAATTATATTTTGATAAATTTTTGGTAAATTTTTTCTTTTTTTTCCAATTAAATTAATATTATTTTCTTTATCATTATTAATATTATTATCTTCATTTTTATCATTTAATTTTAATAAATCAAAATTATCTTCACAAATGAAATTATTATTTGAAATATTATTTTTATTTTTTTTAATTGGTGTCATTTCATTATTTAATAAATTATCATCTTCATTATTATTTTTTCTTGCTGTTTTTTCTACAATATTTAATGCTTTTTCTAAATATTTTGATTTTTCTTTTGTATCATATAATTCTTTATTTAATTCATTTATTTTTGCAAATGATTCATCTAATAATTTTTGATATTCTACAATTTGAGTTTGTTCAATTTTTTGAATATTATCTTTATATTCATTATTTTCTTGTTCTAATTTTAATATTTTTAATTCGTATTCTTTTAATTTTTTTTCATTTGAACTTTCATTTTTAGAATTTTTACCTTTTTTTCCTTTATTATTACCTGTTGATATATTTTTTAAATTTTTTAATTCTATTTTTAATTTTTGCATTTCTTTATCACTTTTTAGTTTAATTGATTCATAATTATTTTTATTTTGTTCAATTTCAGAATTTTTTTCTTTTAATTTAATTTCAAGTAATTTTATATTATCTAAAAGATTTTTATTTTCTTCTTTTACAATAGAAATTTCATTTTCATTTCTTTTTGTAATAACTTTATTTTCTTCAATTAAATTATTATATTTATTTTCAATATCATTTAAATAATTAATATCTTTAATTTTTTCAAGTTCTGATTTATAATAATTAATAGAAGTATCTTGATTAACAGATTTTTGTTTTAAAATAGAAATTTCTTCATCTTTATTTTTAATATTAGACATAGCTTCTTCATAATTTGTTTTTAAATTCATATAATTATCTTCAGCTTCTTTTATTAATTTTTCACAATTTTCAAGTGTCATACTATGATTTTGATTTAATAATTTAATTTGTTCTTCTTTACTTTTAACGACTTCAAAATAAGTTTTTTTCATTTCATATAAATTTCTTTTTAATTCTTCATTTTCTTTCATTAAATAATCATTTCCATAAGTATTATTACTAATATTTAAATCATAATCATTATTATTATTTGAATTTATATTTAATTTATTATTTTTTTGTAATAAAGAAAAATTATTAAAATTTCTCATTTCAGTAAAACAATTTCTTCTATATGAATTATCATTATTATCTAAATTTAAATTTTGATTTTCTGAAAAATTATAATTATTACTACAATAATGATAAGGCGCAAAAGGAGAATTAAACATATTATTTTGTTTCATTGCACTTTCACTTAATCTCATTGCACTTAATGAATTATTAAATTTATTATTTAAATTATTTTTTCCACTTTGCATTAAATTATGATATAAACTATTAACTGAATAAATATCACCATTAACAGAATTTAAATCTGATAATCTTTCTTCTTTTGAATTATTCATTAAAACTTGTTTTAAATATGAAACTTCTTTTTCTAAAACTGAAATTTGTTGAGAAGTACTTTTATTATCAAATTCTAAAAAATAAGATTTTTGTGACGAATTATTTATATTATTATTTAAATTATTATTATTTAATTCAAAACTTTCATTTTTTTCATTATTATTATTATAATTATTATTAATATTATTTTTCTCTTTTTCTTTCTTTTCATTAATTAATTGTTGTAACATTTTAATTTTAGATTTTAATTGATTATTTTCTAAAATCATTTTATTTTTATCATCTAAAATTTCATTTACTTTAACAGTTGTTTTAACATTTTTTGCTTTTAAAGCAAAATGAAGAGTATTTAAAGTTTCATTATAATGATTATTATCATCTGCAATAGTACAAATAATAGTTGTCTTAGAATTTCCACCCAAAGCAGTTTGTAATAATCTTGTTAATTTACTATCTCTATAATTAACAAAATTTTTATTATTTTGACTTAATTTATTTATTACATTACTTAATGCCAATAAACTTTTATTAATATTTCCTCCTTCTTTTATTCTTATTCCTTCACATTTTGCTTTAGAAACATTTTCACTTCCTGCTAAATCAATTAAATTTAATTGAGAAGAGAATTTTTTATCTTTTTTAAAAAATTCAATATTTAATTTAAAAATTGTATGAGAACGACTTGATTTTTCATTTAATTTAGTCTCTGCAATTATTCTATTATTTTCACCTTTATTTAATAATTGAATTGCCTTATCACAATTATTAGCTAAAATTTCAGTTAAATTATTAACAAAAACTCCTTTGTTTAAATTTTCTCTTATTTCTAAATTTTTATTTGAAGGTTCAATTAAATCATTTACTGTTTCATTATAAATTTCAGAATAACTTACTTTAATTATTGGTTTACTTATTAATGGATCATTTAATTTTGAAAATATTTCTTTTATACTTAAAGGAACTATTCCATTTGAATTTTTGCCTTTCATTGTAAAAGTTTTTCCTGTTGATGTTTGTCCGTATGCAAATATTGAAATATTTATTCCTTTAAATAAACTAATTAAGTCATTTTTAATTAATGAATTAAATAATTCTTCATTTGTTGTATTTTGAGATATTATATTGTCAAATATAAAACATTCTCTTGTTTTTTGATTTGTTAATTGATTTTTTTCTATTTTGAAATTTGATTCATTTTCTTTTGTTGGTTTTAAACGAATAAAGACATTGATTTTTTCCATTTTTTTCAATTTGAAAAAATATTATTTTTCAAATTGGAAAATAAATTATTTTTTTATATTATTAAATAATATAAAAATATTAAAATATTTAAATATTAAAATATTAAAAATAAAATATATATAAATTTAATATATTATTTATGAAAATTAAATAATCTATTTTAAAAATAAAAAAATTGTTTTTTTTTGATTTTTTTAATTAAAAAGATTAATATCATAATAATATAATTATCAAAAAATAAATATTAAAAAAATGAAATTTGGAAAACAATTTGTATTTTATAAAATCCCAGAATGGAGTGAATATTACTTAGATTATGCAGCAATAAAGACAATATTAAAATTTATAGATAATAGAAAAATAAAAAGAAATGGAGTAAAAAAATTAAAAAAACTAAAACACAATTTTTCAGAAGGAGAAATAAAAAAAAATAAAAGAATAAGAAGAATATCAACTGAGACATCAAATAGTGTTCAACCATTAAAAATGCCTGATAAATTACAAAGAAGTTTTCAAAATTTAAAAAGAAAAAATTTCAATTTGTCAAATTCATATGAAAAAAACCCTTCAATTCAAAGTTCAATTGCTTCAGAGACAACAACAATAAATTTAGAGAAGAAAAAAACATTAACTCCAGAAATGAAAAAAAGAATAATAAAACAAATAGAAGATATGTCAGATTTAAATAATAATTTAAAATCAGAACATTTTATAAAATTTTATGAAGAAAAATTAAAAGTTGTTAATGAATTTTTTGTTTGGAAATTAAATGATTATGAAGAAAAGTATTTAAATACAAAAGAAAAAATTGATACTATAAAAGAACAATTTGAAAAAAGAAGTGATAATTCATCTCAAAAATCAAATAAATCAGATTTGAATAATTTAGAAAGAGATGAATTTGATTTTGCTACAAGTTGGAAAAGAGCATTAAGTTCTTTATTTAATTTTACTTCTTGGTTACATTCTTTTCATAATATTAATATTTTAGCAGTGAAAAAAATAAAAAAAAAAGCAAAAAAAATTTTTGATAATCTTCAAATT
>JAEEGK010016894.1_pt1 | contig 15981 bp, 10 predicted proteins | sample 8958771 | NCBI WGS metagenome assembly JAEEGK01 (sample SAMN16246547, study PRJNA631951) | gut metagenome | biome: gut microbiome; feature: rumen; material: SC-attached | host: Bos | place: Iran: Karaj | collected 2018-10
GGACTCATGCTGACACCCAAGGGACCGAGAGTATTGGAGTTTAACGCCCGTTTCGGCGACCCCGAAGCTCAGGTGGTGTTAACCCGAATGGAAAGTGATATAATAGATGTTTGTGAGGCCTGCATCAACGGCACTCTCAAAGATGTGGACCTTAAGTTTGCGGACAATGCGGCAGTTTGCGTAGTACTTGCAAGCGACGGTTATCCCCTTTCTTACGAGAAAGGCTTTGAGATTACCGGCCTTGAGAACTTTAAGGGCAAGGAGGATTACTTCTGTTTTCATGCCGGCACCAAGTTTAACGAGGCAGGCAAGATTGTTACAAACGGCGGACGCGTACTGGGCGTTACCGCTACCGGCGCTACGTTAAAAGAAGCCAGAGCCAAAGCATATGAGGCTACCAAATGGGTTTCTTTTGCCAACAAATATATGAGAACCGACATCGGCAAGGCTATAGACGAGGTATAAATGGACGACAATATTAATGTAGAGGGACTGTTAAGAGACGATATGTACAAAATCCCGGTAAGATGCTCTAAGTGCGGTAAGATGCTTAAGTATCTGGGTGTCGGGGAGTACAAATGTGAAGCATGCGGTTACACGGAGTATGATGACTACGGGCTGGTACGCGCTTATCTTGAGAAGCACCCCGGAGCCAATGCCGTTGAGGTGGAAAGAGCAACCGGTGTTTCGCGCAAAATAATAGCTGTGCTTGTGAAACAGAGCAAGATAGAGATTAAAGGACGGGCACGGTTTATTGAGGGAGGTACAAATGACCAGAGAAAATAAGACTTTATTAATCAGAATTTGGGGAGCGATAGCAGTATTTTTCGCTATTTGCTTTATATTTACCATCAATGCCTTTGCAGACGGCAAGGCAACGGTTACCGCTCAGAGCGCGAACCTTCGTCCCAATGCGGCTGCATCAGGCACACCTGTGGGCAGTGTTTTTAAGAATGAAGTACTTGACGTTCTCGGAAGTGAATCCGACGGTACCAACACCTGGTACAAGGTTAAGACCAAAGACGGCGTAACAGGCTATATCAGAGCCGATCTCGTCACCACCGAAGGTGTCAGCCAGTCTACCACGACTACTACCACTACCACCACTCAGCAGCCCGTTTCAACAGAGGTTACTGTGCCTACAGAGGCTGAGCCCGTATCCGGCAAGGTTACCGGCAGCGTTAACGTAAGAGCCGGTGCTTCCACCAATCACGCAATTGTTGCCAATGCCAAGGCCAATACCGTAGTTACCGTTATCGGTTACGCTACAGGCTCGTCCGACGGCAAACAGTGGTACCAGGTTACCTACAGTGACAACGGCAAAGAAATAAACGGTTACATCCGTAACGATTTTGTAAGCCTTGACGGCGAACTTCGCGAGAAGCAGCCCGAACCCGAACCTGAACCCGAACCCGAGCCGGAACCCGAACCCGAGCCGGAACCCGAGTACAAGGACTTCGAGGCAGTCAGCAAAGTTGACGAAGCTACAGGCGAAAAGAAATGGTACCTCAACAACTACCAGAAGGGTACCTCCGTTTCCATCGACGAAATCTATGCCATGAAAGACAATTATGAGGCGATGGAAACCCAATACAAGAAAGACATTAAAAAGAAAAAGATTACCATCGGTATCTTAATAGCAATCATCGTTCTTCTCGTAGGAGCAGGCGTATACGGCTTCTTAACCGTAAGAAGATGGCTTATGGGCGACGAAGAAGAGGATGAGGCTCCCGCACCCAGACGTCGCGAGCCCGCCGAAAGAAAAGAATACTCAAGGCCCGAAAGACCTTCATCCGCAGCCCGTGCACCCATCGGTGCAACAGTAGGACCTACCAGAAAGCGTGAGGATGCAGACATGAAAGTTGCTCCCGCACCTTCTCATGCCAAGGTTCCCGGAGGCGGCGTAAGACTTCCCGACGGACGTATCCAGATGCCTGACGGCACCATCAGAAAGGCAGTTGTGGCAGTTAAGCTTGCAGACGGTTCCATTAAGTTCCCCGACGGTACCATCAGAAGACCTGACGGAACCACTATTCGTCCCGAACAGGCACAGGCTACCGTAGCTCCCACAGAGTCCCGCGTAGGCGCTTCCACCCACGAAGTTCGCGAAGTTCCCTACCATCGCACCAGCGAAGCTTCCGTTGATGACGACATGGAATACGGCTTCCTCGATCTTGATGACAAATAAACACTGAATAAAATACCCAAAGCAGCACGTCGGTATGGCGTGCTGCTTTTTTGTTATAGCAACGAGCCATGCAGATATTACCGAAATGCTACACCGGGTTGTCAAATTTCCATGTCAAAATGGTGGACTATTGTTGTAATATGTTGGAAAATAATAGTAGTAAAAAGAAGGTTGCTATTAAGACAAATAAATGAATTGACAATTACAATATGAATATGAAAAGGAAAAAGACGTCACTTTTTGCGATTAATTATTAAATGCTACTGTTAGTTGCGGAAATGTAAGCTATAATAGGTTGTGAGTTTGAGAACAGTGGATTACATTAATTATGCGCAAAAAAGTGGAGAGGAGGATTTAATGAACTTTTCAGAAAAATTGCAAAAGCTGCGCAAAAGCGGGGGCTACTCACAAGAAGAACTGGCTAATGAATTGAATGTATCCAGACAGGCTATTTCCAAATGGGAACAGGGTACAGTACCGGATATCAATAACCTTCTTTCGATTAGCAGATTCTTTGACTGTTCGCTTGACTATTTGCTTAACGATGCATATGAGGAGATTAAAGACAAAACGGCGGAAGATAATGTGGCATTCAGACGTCCTACGGACATGAAACTTCTGCTGTCTTCCCTGGGCATGATTTTGCCGATACTCGGCTTTATTCTGATTTATGTTTTGTCTCTTGTCTCAAAGCTGTCCTTTGTCAGAACCGTTGATAACAGAAATATCTACTATAGTGGCATACGCGCCTTTATAGAATATCACTTTCTCAATGCTTTGATAATTGCTCAGTCGGTGCTGTTCCTGGTATCATATGTCTTCTTTTCACTGAGAATTAAGCAAAAGAAAGAGCCGACACCAAAAAGAACCGTGTTTTTTTACATCGGATTAATAATGATTACTGTTCTTGTTGTGGTTGCCGTTATAACACTTATAACGGGCGGAAGCATAATTCTGGATGATATCACATGTATCTTGATAAGTATTTATACATGTTGCGCACTTTTACTTAACTATTTTAAATTAGGAGGGAATTAACGTGAGAATCATTAAGAGACTGGTATCAGCAATGTTAGTGGGGTTTTTTTGCTTTGGCCTTATTAATACGGGTTCCTATGCGGGCGTAAGACAGCACAGGTCTTATGCGGGAATTCAGCCTATTGAGAAGCACATCACCGACCCCGAGGAGATAAAAGAATATCTCCATTCTCAGGGCGAGGCCTATGATGAAAATCTGGTGGAAGTTGTTCAGTATATTTACCCTGATTTGGAAAACAAAAAAACAGATTTCAGACATTCCGACGATCCCCAAATTTGGGAAGAGTGGTTTACTACGAATTTGAGCATTTATACATATACAGATTGGAACTATCTGCTTAAGGAATACAGTCGTCCGGCAGGAAAAGTATCCATTAATGAATCTGTCAGCATTACCAATAAGATTGAGGTATCCGGCAAGGTTAAAGCTCAGTATGTTGAAGCTGCCTTAAGCGTAAGCACATCGGAGACCAATACTTTTAGCATTAACTGGGAGAACACCTACTCTTATCCCGTAACTATCAAGGTTTATCCCAAATACGAAGTTAAATCAGGCGACCTTTGGGAAGATGACGTCTGGTATGACGACTATTACGGACATTTCACATTCTATCGCGCAATCGGCGATGATGTAAGGGTATACAAAAGATAAATAATATGTATTGAGGAGAGTTTGCAATGGAAGTATTTAGCAAAAAAACATTTAAAAATGTGATATTGTTTGCGGCGGCGACTTTAATCATTTCACTATTTGCTTTCTTTGGCAAAAATGATTCCTATGCCGCAGGGAAATATGACAGACACATAGACGATCCCATATCTTATTTGAAAGGATCTGATGATTACAAAGAAGAAGCAGAGTATCTTACCGAGTGGTTTAAGTTAAACGGATACGGAAATCACAGTATTTCCAATCCCAGAAAAATGTACTCTCTTGATGACGAGCTTATAGCTATCTGCTTTGATATTGATAATACGGGATACGTCATAATCAATATAATTAACTATGACATTATGGAGTATTCTTTTGAGGGAAGCATTGCGGGCAAGCAGTTTAATAAACTTGTTTATACAGGCTTCACTTCGGTTTTTGGAAAGATTGATGAGGACAGACTGTGTTTCCTTGCAACCGGAGAAGTAGTTCCCGTCTATGAAGCGAAAGAAAGCGCCATGGACTTTTCTTCTTTGCAGAGAAAGCCTCTGGCACAGAAGATGTTTGCCATAAAGAGCGGAAAAGGTGAAGTGGCAAGACCTATGGGCGGAAACGGTTTTTTTGAGTCGGGAAGTCTGAAAAAGAATACTGCCAAATGGTCATCATCATACTACTGTGGTGTTGATTCGGCGGCTATCTTACTAAAGTATTTGTACGACTATAAAAGCAGCAAGTTCCTGCCTTCAGGTTCGACTACCAGCAGTAAAGTTCAAAAATATCTTTGTGATAATAAATATCTTGCCGACAAAGGTTTGACGCTTGACGAAATCGTTAAAGGCGGCGCTGTATGGTCCGGAAATACAAAGACCACCGGCATCAAAAAGTATTTACAGGACAGAGGCATTTCCAATTGGAGTGCTACTAAAGTATCTTATTCATTTAATACCATTAAAACAAAGATTAACGGTGATATTCCGGTTGTTGTAGGTGTTAACAAAAAAGTTCCCGGGGCAACATGGAACGAGAATCATGGTGTTGTTGTACAAGGATACCTTGTAGGATATGACGGAGTACAGCGGTTAACGGTTAATGACACATTTGGAAGAAACGATGTATCAGTTAACGCTTCTTCAACATATTATTCAAGTTTTGGAATGTGGTATATCTACTAAAGACTGAGGTAAAATATGAAAACTAAACAACGAAGCAAAGTATTTGCAATCGCAATGTGCACTTTTTTTCTATTGATTGGTGGCTGCATGAACGCTAAAGAAAACACTAAAGAAATAAAAGCTTTGTTTGCCGAACTTGGCGATATATCAATGGTTACAGAGGCCGAAATAGATTTGGTATATACCGTTGAATCAAAGGAGGCAATCGAGAGCATTAAGGATATGCTGATAGATGCTGTTGTGAGCGAAGAAATCCCAGGTGAGGATGATGATTTGGAAATACCTCCCGGTGCACCCGATTATGCTTCGGCATTAAGGTTTCATACAACTGACGGTAAAGAACTGTCTGTCTATGTAAATGATCCTGATTTATCATATGACATGGTATGCCACTTTTATACTTCTCCTACGGAGGAGACCTGTTATTGCTACAGTTTAAAGGAATCAATTTACCAAGATATCAAAAAAATAACTCATGCAGGAAAAATGACCGATTTGAACAATCAATAGCCATAACTTCCTAAAGAGAGGGTTCCGCGTTTTTAGGGCGCGGGACTCTTTCTTTTTCCTAAAAAAGCCTTACTGTAAAATAATGACACCTTTCTAAAATTAGTAGACTTAAAGTCGGGATTTCCCCTCTCATATAATGAAACTACCTTAGTGTAACATCATCATGTATTGGGAGGGTTAATATGAAAAAGACGAAAGTTACAAAGCGTATCTTTGCGACTTTGCTGGCACTGTTGCTTGCATTTACGTCAGTGGGCCTCACTCCGCTTGAAGCATTTGCGGACGGTAAGGTCATTGACAGCGAGTTGACGGTGCCTTTTGGCATTGTCTGCGACTACAATTCCGAGCAGGGAATCGGCGCCGTATGGGGCGCAGCGGGATATGATTTATATACCGTGACCATATCCGCCGACAACGGATACTTAAGAGCCTATGAGGATCAGACTCTCGGCTATCACTGGTATCCCGACAACTATGCTGCGGGAGAATATACTGTCAGCATTCAGGGACAGAAGGACGAAGTTCTTTCAAACCCCGGAACATTTACGTTGACAATTCAGGGTGAAGCTCCCGTTGAGCCCGAACCCGAAACACCCGAGGTACCTGAAGTGCCCGAGACACCTGAGGTACCCGAAGTACCTGAGATTCCCGAGGTGCCTGAGACACCCGAAACACCTGAAACACCTGAGACTCCGGCTACAGAGGTTTATGCTTACTCCACCGTAGGTGACAACCTGGCAGTCAGCGTTGAAGGCAAGCACGAGGACTGGGTTGAATGGTCAAGTGCCGACATTACCGAAATTGGCGGTGCAATCTTCATTACCATTACCGGTTATGAAGGCTTTGAAGCTTACCAGACCAGAGTTGAGCAGGCCGGGCTTAACTTTGAGGCAGGCAAGAACTATGTTGTTAAGTTCGACATCATCTCCTCCAAAGACAAGCTTGCCATGCTTCGCGCAGACGATTTGAATAACGGCTACGCTATGCTCTTTGACGACCTGACCTACAACTTAAAGGCAGGCGAGAAGACCACCGTTACCGCTTTCACAGGCAAACTCGGTGCGGGCTCAACCAACGCAAGAGTATTTGCAGGCCTTGGCATGGTTATTAACGACGATGCCTACAAGGCAGGCGAACACTCCGTAAGAGTTGACAACTTCTCAATTTACGAGATTAACGAAGACATTCCTCACAGCATCTTTACACAGGCTTCCGAAAAAGAAGTTGCCGATGCGGATGCGGTGAATTTTGAAACAAGCAACACAGAACTGTACGTAGGCTCAGACTGGGCAGGCGCCAACGCTTCAGCAAAAGAAGAAGGCACCACAGTCACCATCGAAGCACCCTGCTTTGGCTGGGGCAACGAATGGGGCATTCAGTACATCATTAAAGATTTAGGTCTTAAAAACAACACAAACTACGTTATTGAGTTTGATGCTACATCGACCATTGACAAGAAATTCTTTTTAAAGCTTGACGACGCTTCAGGCTTCATCGGCGAAACCGTAGAGCTTAAGGCGGGCGAAACTCTTCACTACTCCAAGGAAGTTGAGTGCGGAGTATTCTCGGAAAAGCCTTATATGTTCTTTGCACTGGGCCAGAATCCCGGCGAAGAAGCAGCTTTATCGGGCTCCGTTACCATTACCAATCTTAAGTGCAAAGAAGTTAAGGACGACATGGGCAGCATCAACGTTCCCAAGGGACCCGAGTATGATTTTAACGACAACTCCGGCGACTTTGCCGCTCCCGCTCTTGAAAAGCCCGGCTACACCCTCATCTGGAACGATGAATTTGACGGTAACTACGGCGATGCGAGAGTAGATGCCAAAACAGGTCTGAACCTTGACAACTGGGCTTATCAGCTGGGCGACGGTTCAACAGACTGCAACAACTACGGCTGGGGAAATAACGAGCTTCAGGCGTATACCGACAGAACCAAGAACATTGCGGTTAACGAAGACCTTACCGGTGACGGTGTGGCAGACGGCTTACTCAGAATTACCGGTTCTTACGAAGAAAACGGCTACGTATACGGTAACGAATCAAGCAAGCATTACACATCCGGACGTATTCGTTCCACTTCTCCTTCAGAGGAACTCTTTAACTTAACTTACGGCTACGTAGAAGCAAGAATCTCCATGCCCGCTACTCAGGGTGCATGGCCCGCATTCTGGATGCTTCCTCAGAGCACTGAAATTTACGGCGGATGGCCCGTATCAGGCGAACTTGATATTATGGAGACCACCGCAGCCATGATAGCTGAAGGAAAGGCTTGCGGCACCCTTCACTGGGGCACACCTTCACACGTATACAAGGGAAGCGGTTATGTGGACTTGGACAGCCCTCTTACATACTTCCACACATATGGCGTTGACTGGAGACCCGGTCAGATTACCTGGTATTTTGACGGAAAACCCATTTACACTTCCACCAACTGGGAGAGCACAATTTCAGGCGCATCGGGTTCCCTTTCTTTTGATGCTCCCTTTGACCAGCCTTTCTACCTTCTTCTGAACCTTGCCATCGACAGCGGCAACTTCGGAGGAAAGGCCAATAAAGCAAACTTCCACGACGACATCAACATGTACGTTGACTACGTTCGTGCATATCAGCTTACCGAAGGTTATCCCGAGTACGTTTTGAGAGAAGCTCAGGGCGTTACCGATAACTGGGAAGATTACGCAGGCATCAATCAGATTGCCCCCGTAACGGCAGACAATCTTGTGGCAACCACCGGCGGTCACGATGACAGCGCAGCGCAGGGAACAGGCAAGTGGTATCTTTCAACCCAGAGCGATGCTGATGCGGCAGCTGAAGTTTACACAGACGAAAACGGAAAGGTATGGGACAAAGTATCCGTACTTAAGGCCGGCGGAAACGATTATTCCGTACAGTTAATCGGTCACTACGATGCAAAAGCGGGATATGTCTACAGAGTTTCTTTCGACGCTTATGCCGAAGGCGATATCACAGGCAAGACCGTTAACTGCGATTCAAAAGAATATGCGGGATGGAGCACTTACGGTGTGCAGGCATTTGCTCTTCAGAAGGCGGCTGCCTCATACTCCTATACATTCCAGCAGACAGAGAATTTCGACAACTGCCGTATCGAGTTTAACATCGGTGCAGCGGGACTCGGAGACGTATATATCTCAAATGTTAAGGTTGAAATCGTTGACCCCGCACTCCTCGGAGTATCGGAAGCGGGAAGACAGATTCTTTCCGACGGCAATATGATTTACAATTCGACCTTTACCGAAGGCAATTACAAGCTTGCTTACTGGAGCGCAGGGGAGAAGACCACAGTAGCAGTTCCCCGCTACACTACAGAGAAGCTTGCAGACGGCGACGTCAGAGTTATCGACATCGCTTCCAAGACCAATCATGAGGGTATCGCAGACGGTATCAAGTACTACGAGCGCCGCGCCGAAATCAGTGCGGAAGAGGGCGTTGCTCCTTCTTTGTACCAGGCAGGCATTCCCATGACGGCAGACGAATACACCGTAAGTTTTGATCTTTACAGCAAGACCGCTACGGCAGTTAAGGTATCTCTTCTTGACGAAGAGGGTCACGAAGCGGCTTACAAGACCGTTTCCTACAACCCTGAGTCAGGCGTAAGAAATATTACGGTTAAACTTGATGTAGCCGAGAACCTTGGCGCCGGTGCCCTTAAGCTTACTTTTGCCAAGAATACCGAAGTTATGCTTGATAACGTAACCATGCACGGTGCACATCAGGGACCCGCAGTTGACGAGATGCCCGTAGGCGAAGGCAAGGCCATCGAATGGAGAGGCGACAACGGCGGTGGCGGAGAGCTTCCTCTTGAAAAAGAAAACGGAACCGTAAGACTTAACGGTATCGTAAGCGGCGGCAGCTGGTACTCACCTCAGATCGGAAGCACCAACTTCTCCGTATCCGCAGGCGTTAAGTACAAGTTCTCCTACAAGTACAATACCGACCTTGCAACCCACAAATACATTGTTCAGCAAAACGGCGGCAGCTGGACCGTTATCTCCGGCGCAATCGAAGTTGCAACAGATATGAGTACCGTTGACGAAGACGGTTTCTGCTATTACGAGACCGAATTCGTGGCAACCGCAAGCCTTGACGACTGTCACCTTGACTTTGGTTTCGGCGATTCACAGGCGAACGGCGGATTCTTTGAATTCAAGGACGTTACCTTAAGCGTTGTAAAGGCAGAAGTACCCGCGGGCGAAACCGACGAGGACGATGTGGACGATTCTTTATTTGACGATGAAAAAGAACCCGAAGCAACACCTGTTACACCCGCTCAGCCCGCAGCCGGAGGCTCAGGCAATTCCGGTAATTCAGGTTCAGGCAACGGTTCTTCCGCAGCACCCGCTGCAGGCGGCAACGGAACCGAAACTCAGGCACCCGTAACCGAAACTCCCGGACAGAGCGCTCCCGCGGCAAACAGACCTTCCGTAAGAAACCGTGGCAATGCCACAGTAACCGAGGAGCCTGCGGCTGAAGAAGCAGAGGTTACCGAGGAAATCGAGGCTGAAATTGAGGAAGACGAAACTCCTCTTACCGAAACCGTAACGGAGGAAGCACCTGCAGAAGAGACCAAAGAAGAAACCGAAGCAGCTCCTTCATCCGTAAGCGAAATCGACGATGACGCGGTAGCTTTGGCGGCACCCGACAAGCACACAAGCGGCTTACCCATTGCCATAGCTGTGGTTGCGGGACTCGGAGTTCTTTCCGCAGCAGTCGTAACATTTATCAGATTCAGAGCAAAAGTTAAATAATGCCTTATTAACAAGGACTTTTCGGTGTGATAAGCGCCGGGAAGCCCTTGTTTTTTTATCCTGAGGCCGTGAGAACAATTCCCAAATTAATTCCGCAAATTTTAGAGAAAAATTATATTCAATCTCCCAATATATGATAAAATTAGTCATACGTGAAAATATGCGAAAATTTTGAAGGGAGAAACCTATGGGACTTCCATTTACCAATAATGCGGAAGCCGTACTCAAAATTGCGGCGGACGAATCCAAGAAACTTAAACATTACTACATCGGAAGCGAGCACATTCTTTTAGGCATGCTTAAAGAACAAAGCGGACTTGCCGGTGTGATACTGAGAAAGAATAACATCGATATTGATGCCGTATACGACCTTATCAGCGACCTTACCATGGGTCCCGGCACTACGGCGGTCAAGGAGCGTGCGGGTTATTCACCCAGAACATTGACACTTCTTGACGATGCCTCCGCACTTGCGGCCAAATATCACTCGGGCACCGTGGGCACTGAGCACATTCTTCTCGCCATCTTACGTGAAGGCGGCAACTGCGCGCTCCAGATTCTTTTGGCTCTCAGAAAGAACCCCACCGAGATTTACATCCAGACCCTCATGTCCATGGGCGAGGATCCTCAGGCGGCCAAAGAAGACCTAAAGAAGAGCAAGCAAAAGAAAAAGGACAACTTCCTTGAGTCCTACTCAAAAGACTTAACCGCCCTTGCCAAGGGAGGCAAGCTCGACCCGGTTATAGGCAGAAACGACGAAATTACCAGAGTTATACAGATTCTTTCAAGACGCACCAAGAACAACCCCTGTCTTGTGGGTGAGCCCGGTGTGGGCAAGACCGCCATCGTAGAGGGCCTTGCATTAAGAATCGCAGCGGGAGACGTTCCCGATACAGTTAAGAATAAACGTGTCCTTACCCTTGATTTGTCGGGTATGGTGGCAGGTACCAAATACCGTGGCGAATTTGAAGAGAGGATGAAGCGCCTTCTTTCGGAAGTTATGGAAGCGGGAGACATTATTCTGTTCCTTGACGAGCTTCATACCTTAATCGGTGCGGGAGGCTCCGAAGGTTCCATAGACGCCGCCAATATTTTAAAGCCTTCTTTGGCCAGAGGCGAGCTTCAGTTAATCGGCGCCACCACCCTGGCGGAATATCGCAAATACGTGGAGAAGGACGCCGCTCTCGAGCGCAGATTCCAGCCCATCGACGTGGCAGAACCCACCGAGGCCGAGGCACTTCAGATTCTTACGGGCATAGCTCCCAAATACGAGGAGCACCACAGAGTCAGATACACTCCCGAAGCTTTGGAGACGGCAGTGCGCTTATCCGCTCGCTACATTAACGACAGACATCTTCCGGACAAAGCAATCGACTTAATTGACGAGGCCGGTGCACTGGTGCGCTTAAAGAGCTTTAAGTACGCCGACAAGATTGAGGCGCTCAAAGAAGAAATAAAGACCGTGGGCAATCAGGCATTCCTCGCATGGCGCAACGGTCAGTACGACGAATACAGACCCTTAAGGCAGCAGCAGAACGCCTTAAATGACAAACTTAGAAAACTCGAGGCCAAAGAACGCAACGCCAGAGAGAACTTCGTAGGCGAAGTCAACGAGAACCACATCGCAGACGTTGTGGCAGTCTGGACCAAAGTACCCGTTAAGAAACTTACGGAAAAAGAAAGCGACAGGCTCCTTAAACTTGAATCCATCCTCCACAAACGCGTAATCGGCCAAGAGGATGCGGTAGTCAAGATTTCCAAGGCCATGAGACGTCAGCGCGTAGGTCTTCAGGACCCCAACCGCCCCATCGGTTCCTTCCTGTTCTTAGGCCCCACCGGCGTAGGTAAGACCGAACTTTCCAAGGCTCTTGCGGAGGCTATGTTCGGAGATGAGAACGCACTTATCAGAGTTGATATGTCTGAGTACATGGAGAGCCATTCGGTTTCCAAGATGATTGGTTCGCCTCCCGGCTACGTAGGCTTTGACGACGGCGGACAGTTGTCGGAGAAGGTCAGAAGACACCCTTATTCGGTAGTGCTTTTTGACGAAATTGAGAAAGCTCACCCCGACGTGTTCAACATTCTTTTGCAGGTTCTTGACGACGGTCATATTACCGACTCAAAGGGCCGCAAGGTTAACTTTAAAAATACCATCATCATCATGACTTCCAATGCCGGAGCCGCCAGAATCGTAGAGCCCAAAAACCTGGGATTCTCGGCCAAAACCGACGAAAAAAAGGATTACGACACCATGAAGTCCCACGTTATGGAAGAGGTTAAGAAGCTCTTTAAGCCCGAGTTTATCAACCGTATCGATGACATCGTGGTATTCAGGGCACTCAACAAGAAGGACATGGGCGAGATTGTTACCCTTATTTCGAGGAAGCTTATCGACCGCTGCAAAGAGCAGATGGAGCTTAAGCTTACGATTTCGCCGGTTCTTAAGAAATATATCGTTGACAAATTCACGGACACCAAAATGGGTGCACGTCCCATAAAGCGAGCCATCCAGTCGGAAATCGAAGACAAGCTTGCGGAAGAGATACTTAAGAAAAACATTGTGTTCGGGGACACCGTCACCGCCACGAGAAAGAACGACGAAACCGTTTTTGTCAAAAAGGAAGCTAAATAATGGCCAAAAAATCAACGGCTTTTTTCTGTCAGTCCTGCGGCTATGAATCAGCCAAATGGCTGGGTCAGTGCCCGGGCTGCAGAGAATGGAATACATTTGTGGAGGAGCCTGTGGACAAAGGCTCCAAATCGGGTAAGATGACTTTCGCCCCCGGCAGAGCGGTTCCCGTCATGCTTAAAGACATTACCGGCGGGGAAAGCGAAAGAATATCATCGGGCATCGGCGAATTTGACAGAGTACTGGGAGGGGGCATTGTAAAAGGCTCTCTGGTACTCATCGGCGGCGATCCCGGCATAGGCAAGTCCACCCTTCTTTTGCAGGTTACGAGAAACCTTACGAAGACGGGCCATAAAGTGTTATACGTATCCGGCGAGGAATCCCTTCGCCAGATTAAGATGCGTGCAGACAGACTGGGCACGGACTTTGAGACTCTTAAAATCTTATGTGAGACCAACCTTTCGGACATAGGCGAGGCCATTAAGGCGGAAGCCCCCGAAACCGTGGTAATCGACTCTATCCAGACCATGTACAAAGAAGACATATCCTCTGCTCCCGGAAGCGTTTCCCAGGTAAGAGAGGCAACTTCTTTTCTCATGCAGATAGCCAAACAGCTTGAAATTAATATCTTCATCGTGGGCCACGTGACCAAAGAAGGCGCTGTGGCAGGCCCCAGGGTTTTGGAGCATATGGTGGATACCGTTCTCTATTTTGAAGGGGACAGACATGCATCCTACAGAATACTAAGGGGCGTTAAGAACCGTTTCGGCTCCACCGACGAAATAGGCGTATTTGAGATGCGCGCGGAGGGCCTTGCGGAGGTTTTGAATCCTTCGGAATTCATGCTTTCGGGAAGAGCGGGAGATGCCAGCGGTTCTGTAATTACCTGCTCCATGGAGGGCACCCGTCCCGTCATGATAGAGATTCAGGCTCTTGTGTGCCGCTCCAATTTCGGCATACCCCGTCGCCAGACTACCGGTATGGACTTTAACAGGGTCAACCTTCTTATGGCGGTAATAGAGAAGCGGGCGGGCCTTAATATAGGTGACCACGATGCATATGTGAATATTGCGGGAGGACTTAAGATTAATGAGCCTTCTTTGGACCTTGCTACAGTTATGGCCATAGTATCCAGCTTCAGGAATAAAGCTGTGGATGAAAAAACGGTTATTTTCGGTGAAGTGGGCTTAAGCGGTGAAGTTCGTGCGGTAAGCCAGGCAGAACAGAGAGTTGCGGAGGCTTATAAGCTTGGATTTACAACGGTTGTGCTCCCCGCCTCCAATATTTCCGACAGACTCAAATCCTTTAAAGGAATAGAAATAATACCCGTATCCAACATAAAAGAAGCACTGGATATTCCCATGGTTCATTGACATTGGCGCGAAAATATAGTACAGTTTTTTTAATGATTGATAAAACGATTTACTAAATTATTTAAAGGAGACTGCGTCAATGTACAAATTGTATGTTAACCCCAACGTTAAAAAGGGCCACATCAATAAAGAGCTTTACGGAAACTTTTCCGAACATCTCGGAAGATGTATCTATGAAGGCCTTTATGTGGGAGAGAATTCGGACATTCCCAATGTAAACGGAATGCGTACCGATGTAGTGGAGGCTTTAAAGGAGATGAAGCTTCCGGTGCTCAGATGGCCCGGCGGATGCTTTGCGGACGAATATCACTGGAAAGACGGTATCGGTCCCAAAGAAACCCGTAAGAAAATGATTAATACCCACTGGGGCGGAGTTGTTGAAGACAACAGCTTCGGTACCCATGAATTTATGGAACTCTGCCGCCAGATCGGCTGTGAGACCTACATTAACGGTAACGTAGGAAGCGGCACCGTTCAGGAGATGAGCGAATGGGTTGAGTATATGACCTTCAAGGGTGTATCCCCCATGGCTGACATGCGTGTGAAGAACGGTCACGAAGAACCCTGGACCGTTGACTACTTCGGAGTAGGCAATGAAAACTGGGGCTGCGGCGGTAACATGCGTCCCGAATATTACGGAGATTTGTACAGACGTTACCAGACATATATCAGAAATTACGGCGCTGTTAAGCCTATCAAGAAGATTGCCTGCGGTGCCAATGCCGGTGACTTCCACTGGACAGAGAAGGTTCTTGAGACTTGCTTTGACCACTCTTCGGGTTGCTTAATGGACGGCTTAAGCCTTCATTACTACACCATTCCCAACGGAAGATGGGAAGTTAAGGGTTCCTCCACAGACTTTGATGAAAAGTCCTGGTATCAGACCCTCAGCCGTACCCTTTACATGGAGACCCTTATCAAAGGTCACGGCGCCATCATGGACAAATACGATCCGGACAAAAAAATCGGCATGATGATCGACGAATGGGGTACTTGGTACGACGTAGAGCCCGGCACCAATCCCGGATTCCTTTATCAGCAGAATACCATGCGTGATGCACTTGTTGCTGCCATTAACCTTAACCTCTTTAACAAGCACTGCGACAGAGTTAAGATGGCCAACATTGCCCAGCTTGTCAACGTGCTTCAGTCTGTTATACTTACAGAAGGTGACAAGATGGTTAAGACACCCACTTATCACGTATTTAACATGTACAAATATCATCAGGACGGCGAACTTCTCGAAAGCTCAATCGACACCACACGTATCGGTGTTGAAGACGACTTCAAGGTTCCCAACCTTACAGAGTCGGTATCCGTTGATGCGGCAGGTAAGATTCACGTTACCCTCGGTAACCTTTCAGCCACCGAGTCTTATGATATCGAAGGTTTCTTTGCCGAGACACCCGTTAAGGCGGTTAAGGCAGATATCCTTACAGATAAAATGCAGGCTCACAACACCTTTGACGCTCCCGAAACCGTTAAGGTTAAGGCATTTGACGGCGTTAAGGCCGAAGGCAACAAGATTTCTTTATCCTTGCCCGCATGCAGCGTAATGCATATCGAAGTAACAGTTTAATAAAGAGGTTTACATGGCAACTATCAAAGCCATAGCAAACAGGCTGGGAGTAGCGGTCAGCAGAGTATCCA
>JAEEGK010016897.1_pt1 | contig 15976 bp, 10 predicted proteins | sample 8958771 | NCBI WGS metagenome assembly JAEEGK01 (sample SAMN16246547, study PRJNA631951) | gut metagenome | biome: gut microbiome; feature: rumen; material: SC-attached | host: Bos | place: Iran: Karaj | collected 2018-10
TTCCAAATAGCCTTTAACGGGTCACCTTTAAACATAGTGAAAAATACAGGTAAACCAATTAGCGTTCCAAAAGTCACAACAATCACAGAAATAATGATCAATTTACGGACAAATTTGACGACATCCGCAAAGCTTGTAGAACCGACCATCTGTGATAATAAGTATCTATTTCTGAACTGCAATTTACTAGCAAATAAAGTAATAAAGAAGGTTAATACAGTAACGAATCCAAGACCACCGATTTCAATCATCAAAAGGACGACCAATTGACCAAAGAAAGTTAGCTCGTTTCCAATGCCGTTTGCGTAAGTACAAAGCCCCGTCACACAGGTCGCGCTCACAGCGGTGAATAAGGCATCCATATAATTACCCCAGTCACCAGCGGTTCTTGAGAATGGCATAATCAAAAGGACGGAACCTAATAAGATCACGACAACGAAGGAAAGAATGACAAGAACATAAGGGTTCAATTGCCATATTTTCTTATGGGGATGGTGTTCGTGAGAATTTGTCATAGTTCGCCTTATTATACAACGAGGAATATAAAAAAGTCTATTATTTCCAAATTATTAATAATTTGATTTTGGTATTATGTGTAGCGCAAAACATTAATACAAAATTTTCTAAAAAAATTACTTGCGTTCGTATATACATATTTGATACATTATACAAGCATGCTGTCTCACATACGAGAGGTGTGATACACGCATATGTAGTATCGTGGAAGAGTGGCGATTCCACTCAGTAAAACCACGACACGGACCAAATCTAAAACAAGGAGGAAAAGTCACGTGAGTAAAAAAATCGCAAAAGTCGTGAAGATGGAACTCCCTGGTGGCGAAGCTAAACCAGGTCCAAAACTTGCCTCTGCCGGTGTTAACATGGCGAAATTCTGCACAGATTTCAACGCCAAGACCGCTGACAGACGTGGTGAAGTTGTCCCAGTTCTTATCACAGCTTATGAAGACAAATCTTATGATTTCGTCATCAAGACCTCTCCAGCTGCAGGTCTCATCTTAAAAGCAGCAGGATTACAAAAAGGTAATGCTTTAGGCCGTAAGACCGTTATCGGAAGCATCACCCGTGATCAACTTCGCCAAATCGCGGAGTACAAATTACCAGACTTAAACAGCAATGACATTGAGGCTGCTATGAAAGTCATCGAAGGCACTGCCAATAACATGGGCATCGTGGTTAAAGACTAAGGAGTATCACTATGAAAAAGGGAAAGAAATATACTGCCGCTTTAGAAAAAGTTGATGCTAACAAGCTCTACACCATTGAAGAAGCTGCCAAATTAGTTAAGGAAACAAACACAGTTAAATTTGACGCAACAGTTGATGTCTCCTTCAAACTCAATGTCGATCCAAAACAAGCAGACCAACAAGTCAGAGGAACTCTCGTCCTTCCACACGGAAATGGTAAAACCAAAAAGGTCTTAGCCATTACTGATAAAGTTGAAGATGCAAAAGCCGCCGGCGCAGATTTCTATGGCGGACAAGAAATGATTGATAAGATTCAACATGAAAACTGGTTCGGTTTCGATGTCATCGTTGCCACACCAAACATGATGGGTATTATCGGTAAAGTTGCTAGAATCTTAGGTCCTAAAGGCTTAATGCCAAACCCAAAGACAGGCACAGTTACCATGGATTTAGCGAAAGCAATCGCTGATATCAAAGCCGGTAAAGTCGAATACAGAACTGATAAAGAAGCAAATATGCATGTCTCTATCGCTAAAGTTTCATTCGATGAAAAGAAAATTGCTGATAACTTAAACGCTTTAGTCGAAGCTGTCTTAAAAGCCAGACCAGCCGCAGTTAAAGGTAATTACATCAAAACAGCTGTCATCCATACGACCATGGGTCCAGCCATCAATTTCACATTTAACGGTCGTTAATTAACAAAGATTTCAATATACCTAAGACAGTAACGGGCGAAGTGTGCCTTAATCATGTTACCGAGGCGTAGAAACATATTTCTCAAAACTCAAGTATATTGGAGCCTCAAAAAACAAATTGAAAAAGGAGGTCAAGAATAATGAATAAAGCAGTCTTAGAAGCGAAACAAAGCGTCGTGAAAGAGATCGTCGAAAAAGCTAACAATTCTTCCACAATCGTTGTGGCTGAATACCGTGGCTTAACCGTCGCTCAACTTCAAGAACTCCGTCGTGCCCTCCGCAAGGAAGAAGCAGAACTCTGTGTCTACAAGAATTCCTTAGTGGAAAGAGCAGGCGAAGAATTAGGCTACCAAGGTTGGAACGAAATCCTCGCTGGTCCTAACGCCATCATCTTCTCTAAAGAAGTTAGTAATGGTGCTAAAGTCGTCGCAAAATACGCAAAAAGATTCGGAGACACCCTTAAGATCAAAGGTGGCGTTGTCGAAGGCAAATATGTCACAGCTGATCAAATGAAGGAAGTTGCAAAACTCCCAGGAAGAGAAGGTCTCTTATCAATGTTCTTATCGTGCTTACAAGCACCAATCCGCCAATTTGCTTGCACAGTTAAAGCTGTGGCGGATGCAAAATAATGCCAATTAGGAGGAAATGAATATGGCAAAGTTAACAAAAGAAGAAATCGTTGCGGCATTAAAAGAAATGTCCGTAATGGAACTTAATGAATTAGTCAAAGCAGTCGAAGAAGAATTCGGCGTTACAGCCGCTGCTCCAGTCGCTGCCGCTGCTGCACCAGCAGAAGAAGAAGGACCAGCCGCTGGTCCAAGCGAAGTCTCTTTATTCTTAAAGAGCGCTGGAATGAGCAAAGTCCCAGTTATTAAAGCTATCCAAGCCATCACAGGTTTAGGCTTAATGGATGCCAAAAAGTTAGTTGACGCAGCTCCAGTTGCAGTCAAAGAACACATCTCCCCAGTCGAAGCTGAAGAACACAAGAAAGCTCTTGAAGCCGCTGGCGCAGAATGCGAAATTAAATAATTTCCGCACAACTATTAACTCGTTATCCCAAAATTAGTATATCTATATGGCCCATTATTTCGATTTAGATCCCTCTCTAGCGTCAAAGGAGAGAACAATTGAATACGTTATAGATGGTCGTGTCATTACTTTAGTAAGTGATAACGGAGTATTTTCCAAAGACAAGATCGATGAGGGGAGTTTGGCCTTTTTAAAGGTACTAGTTCCCCTCCGACTGTCGGGAAGAATACTGGATTTAGGATGTGGTTATGGCCCTATCGGCTTAACTATCGCTATAACTAGTCCGACGGCGAGAGTTGATCTCGCTGATATAAATACGCGCGCTCTTGCGTTATGTGAGAAAAACGCGTTCAAACTTGGATTAAGCCAGAGAGTCACGGTCCTTCATAGTGACATCTACGAAAGTATTGAAGGAAAATATGATTCAATTGTTGTGAATCCTCCCATTCGCGCTGGTAAGGTTGTTACCTACGCTATGTATGAAGGAGCGTTTACACACTTAATTGATGGCGGCTCATTATTCATTGTTATTCGTAAAAACCAAGGTGCCCCAAGTGCTAGCAAATATATTGAAAGCATATTCGGCAATATTGAACTTCTTAAGAAGGACAAAGGCTATTACATATATCAAGCGAAAAAAGTGAGCAAGTAAATAATAGATTTAAGGAGCCATTTCAATGATTAGAAATATCAAAGACTTGAAACAACTCAACAATGGTCGTTATGACTATTCACACGTTAGTGGTGATCTCGAACTCCCTAACTTAGTCGAAATTCAAACCAAATCATTTGAAGAGTTCAAAAACAAAGGCTTAGATGATGTCTTTAGAGAAGCTTTCCCTATTCTTAACTATACGGAAACCTTATCTATTGATTACGTCTCCGCTCGTTTTGGTGAACCAGAACATTCCTATTTAGAATGTAAAACCCAAGACTTAACTTATTCAGTCCCAATCTATGTTACTTTACGTTTAACACATAAAGAAACAGGTGAGATTCAAGAATCCGAAGTCTATATGGGTGAGTTCCCATTAATGACATCTGGCGGTACTTTTATTGTCAACGGTGTCGAAAAAGTTATCATTTCTCAATTAGTCCGTTCTCCGGGCGCATACTTCTCTGCCACACAAAAAGCAGGCAAGTACTTATACGGTTGTGACTTAATTCCTGGAAGAGGTACATGGTTACAATTCGAAAGTGACAACAAGGATATCTTAAGCGTTCGTATCGATCACCAAAGAAAGATGAACGTCTGCTTATTACTTCGTGCCTTAGGCTTTGAAGATGATAAAGATATTCTCCAATTATTCGGTAAAAACGAAGCATTAAAAATCACATTAGAAAAAGATGATACTTTAAAGGTCAAAGATTCAAAGAATGCGTTAGCGGAAATCTTTAGAAAGATGAAACCAGGTGAACCTGTTACTGAAGAAGGTAACATCACATACTTGGTGCAAAAATTCTTCGATTCCAAACGTAACGATTTGGGTCGCGCAGGCCGTTATAAATATATTAAGAAGTTAAGCGTATATGGCCGTTTAGCCGGTCGTATCCTCGCTGAAAACTTAGTCAGCGTTGATGGTGAAATTAGATTCCCTAAAGATCACCTCTTAACTGAAAAGGATGTTGAAGACTTAAGAAACGAAGACTTCTTCGAAAAAGGAGCCCACTTACACAAGTTAGGTTCTAACGATCGTCTTGACACCCATAACTTAGTCAACATTGTTAAAGTTTATAACAATGAAAAAGAGAAGAAAGTCTGCCACATCATTGGTACAGACTTAAATGGCACCGCACAAACAGCGACAATCAGTGACATTGTTGCTAGCTTCTCATATTTCTTAAACATCATCGATGGATTCGGGACCACAGATGATATTGACCATTTAGGAAATAGAAGAATTCGTTGTGTTGGTGAATTAATTCAAAACCAATTCCGTATCGGTTTAGGCAAGATGGTGAAAACCGTCCAACAAAAGATGTCCATTTCCGATTTAGGTAATGTGAAACCAAAAGCATTAATCAATCCACGTCCATTGAACGCTTCAATCCGTGAATTCTTTGCTTCCTCACAATTATCTCAATTCATGGATCAAACAAACCCACTCGCGGAATTAACTAATAAGAGAAGATTATCCGCGTTAGGCCCAGGCGGTTTAACACGTGATAGAGCTTCAACCGCTGTCCGTGACGTTCACGTTTCTCACTATGGTCGTATTTGTCCAATTGAAACACCTGAAGGTCAAAACATCGGTTTAATTAACAACCTCGCTTCCTACGCGAAAGTTAATAAATACGGTTTCATTGAAACACCATACCGTAAAGTTACAGAAGACGGTCGTGTCTTAAATGATGCTAAAGACTGTGTTTACCTTTCCGCAGATGAAGAATGGGATAAGTGTATCGCAGAAGCGAATATTAACTTAGGTCCTAACGGAGAAATCTTAGACGAACAAGTCGTTGCCCGTTATAAGGGTGAAAACATCATGGCTCCTAAAGAAGATGTCGACTTTGTCGACGTTAGTCCAAAACAAATCGTTAGTATCGCTGCTGGTAGCATTCCATTCCTTGAAAACGACGACACCATGCGTGCCCTTATGGGTAGTAACATGCAACGTCAAGCATTACCACTTTTAAAACCAACAGCACCTCTCGTGGGTACCGGTCTTGAACACCAAGTTGCGAAAGACTCTGGTCTTGCAGTCGTAGCAGTGGAAGATGGTGTGGTTACATATAGTGACTCCAGAACCATCAAAGTGTTAGAAGCTGAAGGTAAAGAAAGAGCTTACCACTTACAAAAATTCGAAAGAAGTAACCAAGGCACATGTATCAATCAACACAGTATCGTGCGCGTTGGTGACAAGATTAAACGCGGACAAATCATCGCTGATGGTCCAGCAATGCAAAACGGTGACTTAGCGTTAGGTCAAAACGTCACAATCGCCTTTATGACCTGGAATGGTTATAACTACGAAGACGCTGTCATCATGTCCGAAAGATTAGTTAAAGATGATGTCTACACATCTATCCATATCGAAAGATATGAATTAGAATGCCGTAGCATTCCTAAATTAGGTGATGAAGAAATTACCAGAGATGTTCCAGGTGTTTCTGAAGCCGCAAAAGCCTACCTCGATGAACGCGGTATTATCGTTCCAGGTAGTGAAGTTAAAGAAGGCGACATCCTCGTTGGTAAAGTGACCCCACGTGGTCAAACCGAACCAAGCCCAGAAGAAAAACTCTTAATGGCTATCTTCGGTGAAAAGACAAACGAAGGAAAAGATGCTTCCTTAAGAGTTCCTCACGGTGGTTCCGGTATCGTCTTAGATGTCAAAGTGTTCAAACACGAAGGCAAAGCTAAAGATAATAGATTTCCACCAGGAGTTAACGAAATTGTTCACGTCTATATCGTCCAAAAGAGAAAAATCTCTGAAGGTGATAAGATGTCCGGCCGTCACGGTAATAAGGGTGTTATTTCCCGTATTTTACCAGAAGCCGATATGCCATTCTTACCAGATGGCACACCAGTGGATATCATGTTGAACCCATTAGGCGTTCCTTCACGTATGAACATTGGTCAAATTCTTGAAGTCCATTTAGGTATGGCTTTAAAGAAATTAGGTTACAAGATTGCCACACCTGTCTTTGACGGCATCACAAACGAAGAAATCTTCGATATGATGGAAAAAGCCAAGATGGCAAAAGATGGTAAAACCATTCTTTATGATGGTACAACCGGTGATAGATTCGATGAAAGAATCACTGTTGGTGTCATGTATATGATTAAACTCGTCCACATGGTCGATGATAAGTTACATGCTCGTGCAACTGGTCCATATAGCTTAGTTACACAACAACCTTTAGGTGGTAAAGCACAAAACGGTGGTCAAAGATTCGGTGAAATGGAAGTCTGGGCTCTTGAAGCTTACGGCGCCGCTCACGTCTTACAAGAAATCATCACAGTTAAATCCGATGATAGAGTCGGTCGTAGAAAGACATACGAAGCCATCATCAAAGGACAAGAATTACCAAAACCAGGTATGCCAGAAGCATTCCGTGTTCTTGTTAAAGAATTACAATCCCTCGCTATCGATGTCTCATTATTAGATAACGAAGGTAACCAAATCGATATGGATGCTCTTGCTAAAGAAGCCCTTAAGGAAGAAAGAAAGATCAACTCTTCTATCCGTAACCTTACCGGTGAAGCAGGACCAGAATCAGTCGTTGATACTGAAAATGGTGGATATAGCGCCCATACCTATGGTGAAAAAGAAGATTAAGGAGGTAAATAACGATGTTTGATGTCAAAAAATTAGCGGCAATCCAAGTCGGACTAGCCTCCCCAGATACTATTCGTAAATGGTCCCATGGTGAAGTCTTAAAACCAGAAACCATTAACTACAGAAGCCAAAAACCAGAACCAGATGGTTTATACTGCGAAAGAATCTTTGGTCCTAGCAAGGACTATGAATGTCACTGTGGTAGATATAAGAAAATTAGATTTGCCGGTGTCGTTTGTGAACACTGTGGTGTCGAGATTACCACCAAAGATGTCCGTCGTGAAAGAATGGGTCATATTGAACTCCATGCTCCATGTACACATATTTGGTACTTAAAAGGTATCCCATCTAGAATTGGCTTATTACTCTCTATCTCTCCAAAAGACTTAGAAGAAGTCGTGTACTATGCTGCCCACTTATGTATTAAGAAAGGCAACAGCCATACACTTTATTACCGTGAATTCATCAACGAACGTAACGGCCGTGAAATCTTTATCGCTGCTTTGCGTGATATCCAAGATAACGCGAATGAATTCGGTTTAATCGAAGGTAGTGAAGATTGGGAAAAGTGCAATCGTTTAATCGAAAGATTAGAAAATCGTGCTGAAGTCTTTGACTTCCAAACCAACGCTAACTTCGTCGAAAAATACACAGGTGCTAAATTCTCTGAAGGTGCCGGTGCAATTCAACAATTATTAAAGGAAGTTGATTTAGACGCTGAAGCAGAAGAAATCAATAAATCCATTAAGGATGCCTCTTCCGCAAACAGACAAAAATTAACAAAGAGATTAGAAGTTATTGAAGCATTCAGAAACTCCAATAACAGACCTGAATGGATGGTCTTAGATGCCCTTCCAGTCATCCCACCAGATCTCCGTCCAATGCTCCCACTCGATGGTGGTAGATTTGCGACAAGTGACTTAAACGACTTATATCGTAGAGTTATTTCTAGAAACAACCGTTTAAAGAAATTAATCGATATGAACTCACCACAAGCTATCTTGATGAACGAAAAACGTATGCTTCAAGAATGTGTTGACGCTTTAATCGATAACGGTAGAAGAAATAAAGCTGTCCAAGGTGCTGGTGGCCGTGCCCTTAAGTCCTTATCAAATGCCTTAAGAGGTAAACAAGGTCGTTTCAGACAAAACTTATTAGGTAAACGTGTCGACTACTCTGGTCGTTCCGTTATTGCCGTCGGTCCATTCTTAAAGATGTATCAATGTGGTCTTCCAAGAGAAATGGCCATCCAATTACTCCGTCCATTTATCGCATGCGAACTCTTAAAGAGAGGTATCGCAAATGCGCATAGACAAGCGGATAAAATCATTGATAGATATGACAATGTTGTCTTTGACATCATTGAAGAAATCATCTCCAAACACCCAGTCTTATTGAACCGTGCTCCAACACTTCATAGACTTGGTATTCAAGCTTTCCAACCAATCTTAGTTGATGGCCGTGCGATTCGTTTACACCCATTAGTGTGTACCGGATTCAACGCCGACTTCGATGGTGACCAAATGGCGGTTCACGTGCCACTTTCTAAAGCCGCACAAGAAGAAGCTCTTAACTTAATGTTAGCGAGCAACAACATCCTTGGTCCTAAAGATGGTAAGCCAATCGTTACTCCTTCCCAAGACATGGTTATTGGTAACTACTACTTAACCAGTGAAAACACCAAGGAAGAATTCTTAGCAAAAGCTAAAGAATTAAGAGAAAACGGTGATGATGAAGAAGCTGAAAGATATGAATTATACGCTGCTAGCGAAGGCAAAGTCTTCCGCAGTGTCGATGATGTCTTATTAGCCTATCAAACAAAACAAATCCACTTGCATAACCGTATTGCCATCTTAGGTAGTGCGTTATTAAAGAAAGACTTCACAGAAGAAGAAAACAAGAGTTACTTATTAACATCCGTTGGTAAGATCATCTTCAACCTCATCTTCCCAAGTGACTTCCCATACTTAAACGAAGTTAACGAAAAAGTCTTAAGTGGTAAACACGAAGAAATCGCGAAATTCTTCATCCCACGTGGTAGTAATATCCGTGAAGAAATCGCAAAACGCTCAGTCTTAAAACCATTTGGTAAGAAAGACTTAGGAAAGATTATTAACGAAGTATTCCAACGTTATGATCGTCAAGGTAATCCAAAGACCTCTGCGGTTCTTGACAAGATCAAAGACCAAGGTTTCCGCTTCTCCACAATCGCTGGCTTATCCATTTCCTTATTCGACATCCACATGGTTGAAGGTAAAGAACAAATCCTTGAAGAAGGTGACAAGCAAGTCGCTGAACTCAAAGATATGTACGAAATGGGCTTATTAACAAACAAAGAAAGACATACACACGTCGTTGAAGTTTGGAACGGTGTGAAGAACAAAGTTCAAGCTATCTTACAAGACCAATTCGGCAAAGATAGAAGCAACCCAATCTTCATGATGTCCGACTCCGGTGCTCGTGGTAACATCTCTAACATCCTTCAATTAGCAGGTATGCGTGGTTTGATGGGTTCTACATCCGGTGAAACCATCGAATTACCAGTTAAACGTTGTTTCCGTGAAGGTATGTCCGTGTCCGAGTTCTTTATTGCCACACACGGTGCCCGTAAGGGTGGTGCTGATACAGCCTTAAAGACCGCTGACTCAGGTTACTTAACAAGACGTTTAGTCGACGTCTCTCAAGACGTTATCGTTAGAGAAGAAGATTGTGGTACTGACCACGGCTTCGTCGTTAAAGAAATTAGAGATACTTCTAAGAACGCCGTTATCGTCAAATTAGAAGATCGTTTAGTTGGTCGTTATTCCTTAAGAGAAATCGTCAATCCAGAAACTGGTGAAGTGATTGTCCCTGAAAATACAATGATTAACGAAGACGATGCTAAGAAGATCGTTAACGCTGGCATTAAAGAAGTGGAAATCAGATCCTTATTCGGTTGTGAAACCAAAGACGGTGTCTGTGTCCATTGCTATGGTCGTAACTTAGCGACAGGTCGTAAGGTTGAAATCGGTGAAGCAGTTGGTATTATGGCTGCTCAATCCATCGGTGAACCTGGTACACAATTAACAATGAGAACATTCCATACCGGTGGTGTCGCGGGTAGCGATATTACTGAAGGTTTGCCTCGTGTTCAAGAATTATTCGAAGCTCGTACACCTAAAGGTGAAGCTTTAATTAGTGAAATCCCTGGTGTTATTACCAACGTTAAAGAAGAAGGTGGCTGCTACTTAGTTACCGTCAAGAACGACATTGAAGAAAAGACTTATAAGACCAACTTCGGTGCTCACTTAAGAGTCAAGAAGGGTGATAAAGTCATCAATGGTGGTAAGATTACAGAAGGTGCTATTTCACCAAAAGTCTTATTAGAAAACGCTGATGAAACAGCTGTTGAAAACTACATCTTAAAAGAAGTTCAAAAGGTTTATAGCGCACAATCCATCGGCATTAGTGATAAACACATCGAAGTCATCGTTAGACAAATGCTCAGAAGAGTCTTCGTCGTCGATGCCGGTGACACTGATATGCTCTCTGGTACACGCGTTAACATCAACACCTTCACCGCGAAGAACGCTAAAGTTTTAGCGGAAGGTAAGAGACCAGCCGTCTTCTCACCATTAATTCTTGGTATTACCAAAGCCGCTATTGAAACTGATAGTTTCTTATCCGCTGCTTCCTTCCAAGAAACCACACGTGTCTTAACCGATGCAGTTATTAAGTGCAAACGCGATAACTTACACGGCTTAAAAGAAAACGTCATTACCGGTCACTTAATCCCAGCAGGTCGTGGATTATTATCCGCTGCTGAAGAAGAAGCGATTCTTGATGGCTTCTCCGTGGAAAAGAAGATGAAAGAAGTTTCTGACCGCTATGTTGAAGAACATGATCGTGTAATCAATGAAATTCACGAAAAGATTCGTAAAGCGGAAGAAGAAAAGAATAAATAATTCTTCTCATCAATAAAAAGAAGGTCCCAATTATTTGGGGCCTTTTTATTTACTTATAAAGTCTAAACATTTTTTGATTAATTTCTCATCCACCATGTGGTTGTAGATATTTCTATCAATATGTTCTTTTAAGAAATTAATCTTACTTTCTTCATCAGGTTTATTCTGCTTAACAAACTTATTGTATTCACGATGAATCTTATCGTAGTAGTGCTTACCTTCAAGTGTGTAATACACTGTGCCATGTCCATGTTCTAATAATTTGATGAATTTAAATCTCTTATCTTTACCAAATTTCTTTTTGTAAATACTGAATCCCGCTTCTATTGGAACGGTTTCATCATCTTCAGAATGAACGATGACAATCTTCGCTTTTGATTTAGCAAAGCTATCTATCGCTGTACTTTCGCATATTTTGCCGAAAAGGAAGTGCTCATAGGTATCAACATAGAGCATGAAGTCATTTGCTTTCTCTCCTGCGAAACGCTCGCCATTGGCCTTAAAAATCGTGGTTGCGGAATTAAAACCACTAAAGGCGATAAGTCCTTTTACTCTTTTATGAAGTCCTAAGGCATTTGAAGCACTGTAAGCACCCCAAGAGTGTCCACATAAATATAGTGGTAGTTTTTTATATTCATCTAGGGATTCCACAAATGATATTGCTTTATCAGCATCTAAGAATCCTTGAGTAAATCCTTTGATGGTGGTGCCTTCGCTTTCATCATTCGCCGTAGCATCATACGCAAAGACATAATAACCTTGCTGACATAAGACGTTTATAAGATCCAAGTAGCAGTGGTGTCCCCCACCTCCATAACCATGGCAAAATACGAAAATACCGCGTTTTTGCGTAGAATTATCGCTATAAATATAGCCAATTAAGCGATGTTTGTTACAAGAATAGAATTGATATCTAACTCTTGTCAGATTAGGAAAATCTTCCATTTCAAAATAGAAAGGTTTGAATGTTAAAAAGTGGTGGTTGAACATCTTACTATAGACTTGTTGAGTAACTACTGCAGGAGCAACTACCTTAGTAACACCGATAATTTCTTCAAATATCTTTTTCCTGTCCATATCAATATTATATACCTATTGTTTATTAACAATTTCTACCGCTTTTAAGAAAATGTTGCTATAATCATAAACATTCAATATAAGTTTGTACCGAAACGGTACAGGAAAGGAAAAGAAAAACATGAAGAAAATGACAATTCTCAAAAGCATTCTCGTCTGTGGCGCACTCGCTCTTGTTGTCAGTGGTTGTAATCACGAAAAAGAAAAACCTGTTGGACCAGTTAGTGACCTTGAAGCCATTCAAGTTGATCCTTATAAATTAGAATCTAATTATCGTGATCTTCGTATTAAAGGCATTGGCTATGCTGGTGAACAATTCACAGAACACAGCAGACTCGTCGATGATAATGGTGTAACAAAAGAAGAAAAAACATACGTTGTTGAAAATGTTAGAGCTTTAGTTGTTCCAGTGGACTTCACCGATTACCCATATACTCTTTATAACGAAACTGAAGATGGCGCTCGCGAAGAACTTCGTAAAGTTATGTTCGGCACTCCAGAAGAAATGGAATGGTACTCATTAGCGGAATATTACAAACAATCCAGTTTTGGAAAATGTAATATTACAGGTTCAGTTGCTGCATGGTGGCATACAGGTATCGCCTCCACAAGTCTTCCAAAAGATTCTGAAAGTGGAAAGACTGACACAGCCTATGCTTCACAACTCGCAGTTAAAATCCAAGACTACTATCGTGAACACAACGATATCATCAACTTAGCGGATTATGACGCTAACAAAGATGGTTTCGTTGATACCATCATTATGATTTATACCGCACCAATTGAAACAACCGGTTCATTATGGTGGGCATTCTGTTCATCTGTTGATGGTGCATTTGGTAGATACACCCCATCTGGTAATAGAGAAGGTGCTAACAGATATTTCTGGGCAAGCTATGGCTTCTTATATGAAAGATGGAATAGAAGAGGAACTCAACCTGCTCAATACACACCTGAAGAAATCAAAGCCGGTGTTGATATGGATGGCAATCCAATTCATCCAGATGCTCATACAATGACACACGAATACGGTCACTGCTTATCATTACCTGACTACTACATTACCGACTATAATCCAGAAGATTATGGCGCAATGGGTTGTCTTGATATGATGGACAATAACATTGGTGACCACAATGCTTATTCCAAGATGTGCTATGGTTGGATTAATCCAAGAAGAATCGCTGGTCACACTGGTTCTCTTACATTAACACTTAACAGCACCACAAAGACTGGTGATACAATCATCATTCCTGCTCCAGATGGATGGAGAAACACATACATGGATCAATACCTTGTTGTGGAATTCTTAACTCCAGAAGGTGTTGCTAAAGCTGATGGTGAAAAACAATACTTAGGTTATTATCCAAAATACTACAGCCAAGCTGGTATTAGAATTCTCCACATCGACTCTCGTATGGGTGTCTACCAATACTCCGGTGCTGGTGCACAAGCTGGTTACAAATTTGCTGGTTATACTCCTGCAGTTTCCACATCTCTTGAAAGAGCATATGTCCGTGTTGCTGCTGATAACACAATGACAAGAAGCTGCTATCCAGATTACAAGATTGCTGAAGTTCTTCCATCTGATGGTAGATCCATTAAAGACCATAGCGGTAACGCTAATGACGCCTGCTTATATTATGAAGGTGACAGTTTTGGTCAAAACGGCGTTTGGGAAAACTTCAAAATGAACGGTATTTCTGGCGAAAAAGACAAGGAATTTGGTTTCAAAATCCATGTCGACAAAATCGATGGAAATAACTCCGCAACAATCACAATCTCTCGTTAATTTAAAACGATATATTGAATACTAAGGCGTCTCGAAAGAGATGCCTTTCTTTACAAATAAATATTTAGTTTTTAGAATATAAAATATGAATAAGAAATACATTTCTTTATTGCTACTTCCAGTTTTATTAACTGGTTGCTCCGGAAGTATTAAACTTGAGTTCAAGGAATACTCTTCTTTTGTTAATAAACAAGAATTAATGAGAGATGAGGATAAAGAGTCCTATAAATGTCAAAAAGAGACCTCTCCAGTCACTTATAGAGATGGAACGGTTAATTCCTTGTCTGATTTCATGGAAGACTTTAAAAGTGGCTATAAAAGAGAAAGTATTCCCACAACTGGAGATAGAAAACTTTTAGTGGTTCCTATTTCTTTTACTGATAGTGATAAAGATAGCCAAGAAGAAAAGAAAATATTCTTACAAAACGCCTTCTTTGGTGAAAATAATAGAACAAATTATTATTCCGTTGCGGGTTATTATAACGCTAGTAGTTATGGACAATTAAAAATTACTGGTGAAGTAGCCCCGTGGTTCAACGCTAATATGTCCGCTAGCGAATTAGATGGTATGCCTGGTGCTTATATGGCTAGATCATCGATGGTGGTGAATCAAGCGGTTGATTATTATAAAGACAATGGTTTGATTCCTAACTTATCCGATTATGACACCGATGACGATGATGATATTGATGGTGTCTATGCGATTTATGACCATCCATATAACGATAGCAAAGGAAAAGCGGAACTATTCTGGGCCTACACTCATTACACCTACAAAGGTGAAGGCTTATTAAATAATGATGCGCCTTATGTTAATGGTTATTCTTGGACAAGTATTGAAGCAGTTATGCAAAAAGATAATCGTTCTTACACTAATTATCTTATCCATGAAACGGGTCACTTATTTGGTTTAACTGACTACTATAATACCAAGTCTTCTTCTTTAGAAAATGACTATCATTTCCAACCAACTGGATGCTTTGATGTAATGGACTATAACATTGGTGATCATTCATCATTTAGCAAATATCTCTTTAAATGGTCATCTCCAATGGTGGTCAAAAAAGGAACTTCAGGAAAGATTAAACTTCATCCTTTCACCACTAGTGGTGAATATTTACTTGTTCCAAGTTCAAGTTATAACAATTCTCCATTTGGCGAATACCTTTTAGTTGAGTTCTTTGCACCTAATGGACTAAACATATTTAATGGTGCTTATTCCTATGTTGATAAGGATGGCAATAGCGGTGTTTATAGATATCCACAACACTATGGATTAAGGATTTATCACGTTAACGCTAAACTCGGTTACTTTGGCCGTGGCAATATTCCTCAGTTAATTTGTACTGTTGATGATCCAGAAGCGGAAAGCAAGATTGGTTCTAGCACAGTGGGATTAGATTTCGCCTATTCAAATACAATCAAGGATTCTGAAGTTGGTACTACACCTGTTTTAGTTCATTTATTAGAGAGCAGTGGTAAGAACACATTTAAAGATGGAATTCCTGCGAATAATAACACCCTTTTCAAAGTGGGTGATGACTTTGGAATTAATAAGTTTAAAGACTTTACTTTCTCCAACGGAGAAACTACTAACTTCAAATTGAAAGTTAAAGATCTCTCCACAAGAGATATTACAATTGAATATTCTTTCTAAAATAAGCATACGATACACCTGGATACGTTGAAAATATTTTCATATTTTTTGTTATTTTTTTCTTGCGTGATAATACCTATTTAATTAATATATATAAGCGTGTGTAAAATACACGATACCCAAATGGGTCTATTTTTAAGAGGAAATATTGACACACCCGGTACCGTGGAAACAAGAACACACACAAATTAAATTAGTTATCGAAAGGAGCAATTATATGCCAACCATTAACCAATTAGTTCGTGAAGGTCGCCACAACAAGACTTGGAAATCCAAGGCTCCAGCTCTCGGCACAAG
>JAEEGK010016900.1_pt1 | contig 15974 bp, 10 predicted proteins | sample 8958771 | NCBI WGS metagenome assembly JAEEGK01 (sample SAMN16246547, study PRJNA631951) | gut metagenome | biome: gut microbiome; feature: rumen; material: SC-attached | host: Bos | place: Iran: Karaj | collected 2018-10
GGAGTTTCTACTTTAGGAGGTTCTACTTTAGGATGTTCTACTTTAGGATGTTCTACTTTAGGAGGTTCTACTTTAGGAGGTTCTACTTTAGGATGTTCTACTTTAGGATGTTCTACTTTAGGAGGTTCTACTTTAGGAGGTTCTACTTTAGGATGTTCTACTTTAGGAGTTTCTACTTTAGGATGTTCTACTTTAGGAGGTTCTACTTTAGGTTCTATTTTAACTTTAGGATGTTCATTTTTTAATTCAACTTTTTGTTCTAGTTTAGGTTCTTCTACTTTTATACTTTCCTTTTTATATATTTCTACTTTAATTTCTTCTTTTTTATTACTTTCTATTTTTAAAGGATATTCTACTTTATTAGGTTCAACTTTTAGATTTTCTAAATTAGAATTTTGTACTTTTGAAGTTTCTGTTTTATTTTGTTCTATTTTTGGTTTTTGAGATTCTAATTTAGATGTTTGTATTTTTGATGGTTGAACTTTTGTAGATTCCTTTTTCAATGGTTCAACTTTTTGAGTTTTATCTTCAGAAATTTCAGCTTTTGGTTGTTCTTTTACTTTCTCTGTTTTAGGTGGGTCTATTTTATGTTCAACTCTTCCTTGTTCTACTTTAGTACTTTGTATTTTAGATTGTTCTACTTTAGGAGGTTCTGTTTTTTTAGGTATTATCTCTTTTTTTGTTTCTACATTTGGTTTATTTGCTAATTTAATAAAAGGATTATCATTCTTATTTAATGAAGTAACAATATTATTGTTATTATTGCTATTATTAATATTATTATTAGTGTTATTTTTATTATTATTAAATTGAGATATTTTATTTGAAACTGAAGTACCTTTATTGTTATTGTTTTCATTGATATTTGAAGATAAATTTTTGAAATTGTTTTGTGTAGGTTGTTTCTTTTCAAACATTTTTGTTTTATCCAGAATATTTGAAACATTTGAACTTGTATTTTGAGTTAATTTATTTTGATTTCCTTTGGTTGAATTTTGAATTGGTGTGTGTTGATGAGTTAATGAATTTTTTTGAACATTTGAAGTTTGAGGATTTTTTTTTTCATGTTCTTTTTTATCTTCTTCAACAATTGTTTTACAAAAATCTTTTAAAGCTGCAAATTCTTCTACAGAAAATTCTTTTTCGACACCCTTCATTTAATTTTTTTATATTTTTTCTTTTTATTTCTTATAAAAATAGTTAATTAATTATTGTAAATAAAATTTAATAAACTATTATTTGTTAATCATTTTTTAAATATCATATATTTATGAATCAAGCAATTCATATTGTAATTTTAAAGTTTATTTTAATTATATTAATTTAAAAAAATGTTCTTATATAATAAAAAAAAATATTTTATTTACTTAAATTACTAAATATTAACATTCTAATATTATAAAATTTTCTTCTTTACTTTCATTATTAATTCAAGTTTATTTTTTAACTTGAAAGTATTTATATTTAATAGTTTTCTTAAACTTTCTCCATTATCATCTTTTTCTTTTTTATCATCAACAAGAACATTTCTTTCAAAAATTCTATATTTCTTTATTATTTTATTTCCCCATTTATTTACATCTTTTTCTCTCATATGATTAACATTATCACAATATTTAATTAAATTTGCATTATTAATTTCCATTAATTCAGTTCTTCCTGTTTTTTGATTAAATAAACAAGTTTTAATTCTTTTCTTTTCTTTCTTACTTAAAAGAAAATTTTTAATTTCATTAAAATCATGATATAAATGTTGTTTTTTCTTTCTTTTTTTATTTTCTGGATTTTTAAAATATTTTTCTAAATCATTTTCAATTAATTTTGAAGATGATACAGTTTCATTTATTTTCTTTTCTAATTCAATTAAATTATTTTTTGAAATTTTTACTTCACTTTTTGCTTTCATTGATCTTCTTGAAGTAATATAAGAAAGATTTTTACTTTTATATTTAGAATTTCTTTGAAGGAAAGAATTTTTAATATTTTTTATTTTATTGTTTTTGAAATTTTCCGTAGTCAAAAAACAATTATTTTTAGGAGTTGAATTATTTAAAGTTGAAGAAATTGTACTTGGACTTAAACAATTACCAGTTGAATTACTTTTTAAAGAAGTATTATTAAGATTTAAAATATATTTAGAAAATTTTTTATTCTTTAAATTAAAATTTCTAATTAAACTTCTGGTTGAAAATTTATATTTCAAATTTATTGGACTTTTATTTTCTTTTCTTATATTTGGATATGAAGAATTTCTTGTTATATTTTCATTTTTCATTTTTAAATATTCTTCAAAGTTTAAATCTTCATATCCTACTCTATTTAAAATATGTACGTTTGAATCCAAAAATTTTTCTTTCATATTTATTGATGTTATAATTGATGAATTTGGAGAATTGAAAAGATTAAATATATAATGACTTTTTTCTGATCTGTTTTTCATCAATTATATTAAATATTATTTCTTTATTTTTATCATTAATATATTAATATTTTTATATTAAAAGAAAATCTTAAAGTTTTAATTAATTAATTCAATTTAAATATTTAGATATTGAAATATAAAGGATAAATTATACAAGTACTTCATCAAAAGAAGAAAATTAAAAGAATTTAATTAAAGTTATTTTTTAATGTATAACAATTTTTGCAAAGGAAAACATAATGAAAACATATGGATTATAAATAAAAATATAAAAAATAAATATTATAAATTTTTATTTTTAACCAAATCAAAATCAACAACATATACTTCAATTTCTTTAACAACAAAATTAGGTTCTCCATTAGTTAAAGCATAAGGCTTACAATTATTATTACCATAAGAAGAAGGAAAATCACATTTATTTAGCATTTTATTACATTTATCAAAAAGTAATATATCTCCTCTTCCAAAAGAAGATAAATATTGTGTTTTACATAAAATAGCATTATTAATACAATTATTATTAATAGGATATTTTTCCCTTCTATCCAAAGAAAAAATAAAAGCAGTATTATCTTTTTTAAATTCAAAAGTTCCTTTCCAAGTTTGATTAGTAAAACCTCCAAAACGATTTCCTTTTATTGTTTCTATTAAAGTTAATGTTGGAACTGCATTATCACATTTTATGTGAAAATAATTAGAATCAAAAAAATCCAATGAACCTACATATATTTGTTCAAGTTTAATTGCTCTTTCTCTACTCAACCATAATGATATTAATTCTATTTCTTCTTTGTAACGAATTATTGAACTATGAATTCCTAATAATTTATATATTTCCTCTTCTTCATTCCTTTTATTATACATATTTCCGTAGTTCATTATTTGATTATTCATATTACTATTATTCATATTATTCATTTTTCTTTCTTCTTTTTCTTTTTCAATTTTTTGAAGAATTTCATTTATTGATATATTTAATTGATTTATTTTATTTTCTAATTCATCATATTTTTTCTCTGTTTTATTTATATTATTTGTATGATCTTTTACATCTAATTCTAATTTAGAAACTAATTCTCTATTATTTTCTATATCTGCATCCATATATTCTGTCATGAAATCTAAATTAAAAGAAAAAGTATTATTTCCTTCCGTGTAAAATATAATATTTAATTCTTTTTCTTTTTTAATACTTATTAAAATTTTTCCGGTTGAAATTAAATTCCCTAATTCTTGAAAGATTGAATTAATACTTTCAAATTTTTTATATTTAATATATTGATTAATAGTATCTAAAAGAAAAGTAATCTTATAACAATCATAAAATAAATTAGATTTTTTTAATAAAATGGTAAAGCAAAAAGAATTAAATTGATTTCTACTTTCTCTTAAATATAAATAATAAATTTTCTGATTGTTGTTGTCGAAATATTTGTAAAAATTTTTGGATTTATTTTCATTCATGTTTAAATAATATATTAAATTTAAAAAAATAAATATGAAAACAACGAATATTTTAAGTAAAAAAAATAAAGTAGAAAAAGAATTTTTAAAAAACCAGAATACATCAGATTTAGATCTTAATTTAAAAGTATCAGATATATCATTTAAGAAAGGAAGTTATAATAAATTTAAAAACTCATTATTTAATAGATTTTCAGAAGAACCAATAACAAATGATAAAGAAAGACCAAAAATATTTGGAAATAATATTTATATAAAAAATCCTTTTAAATGTGGAAATATTTATTGTTTATTTTATAAAAAAAATGAACCTTTAATTACTTTAGGACCACAATTTTATTTTTCTTTATTATTAATATTTATAGTTAATTTAACAAATATTTTTGCATTACTTTTTCTTTATAATAAATTACATTATTTATTTCATTTCCCAGGATTAATTTTATATTTATTTCAATCATATTCTCATTTATATACAATGTTAATTAATCCTGGAATACCAAAAAAAAAATGGTATTTTCATAATAATTTAATTAAAAAAATAACAAAAGATCCAATTTTTAATTCTCAATTTAATTTTGAAAAATATCAAATTTGTAAAAAATGCAGTTTACTAATTGATAAAAATTTAAATGTTGTTCATTGTGAAATTTGTAATATATGTTGTGAAGAATATGATCATCATTGTCCTTGGATTGGGAAATGTATTGGTAAAAATAATAATAAAACTTTTGGATGGTTTTTATTAGCTTCTGTTCTTTTTTTTATTTACATCATTTTATTGTGTATTATTGTCTTAATAATATCTTATCTATAATAATGTTTTTTATATATATAAAATAATAAAATGTTAAATTTAAAAAATTAAAAAAAGAAAAAATGTTTAATTATATATTATAAAAAATTTTATGACTGACTTTAATAAAAAATTTAAGGATTTAAATCATAAAATTACTAAAATTACAGAAGAAACAAAAATTCATAATAAAATAGTTAATCAATATATTAATAAATTAGATGATATTGAATATAAAACTCAAAAGAAAATTTCTTCATTAGATAATTTTTTATCAAATATAAAAGAAGATTATACTAAATTATCAAATTTATTTGAAAAATCAAATGCTTATAAAAATAATAGTACTAATAATATTATTAATCAATTAAACAATCATATTGAAACAGATTTAAAAATAAGTAAAAATGATAAATTAAATTATATTAATTCAATTTTTGGAAAATTAGAAGATACGTTAAATTATATAAAAGAAAGAAAAATAAAAGAAAGAAAAAATTTAGAAAAAGAAATTGAGGATATAAAAAATTTCTCTGAAAATATAATAAATAAAAACACAAAAGAAATTGAAAAAAGAAAAGAAAGTTATAAACATATTATTGAAGAAGTTAAAAATGATTGTCAAAAAGAATTTAATAATATTAATAAAAAAATAAAAGATGAAGAAGATAAAAGAAATAATAATTTAGAAGATTTTAAAAATCATTCAAAAGAAGTAGAAGAAAGAATTAATGAAGAATTTGAAAATCAAAAAAAGAAAAAAGAAAAATTTGAAGAAAATATATTTTCAATAATTGAAGAAACATGTAATAAACTAATAGAATCTTAAAAAAATAAATTTAATTTAATAATTTTTTAGGTTAAAATAAACATAATAATTATAATTTAATTTAAAAAAATAAATTAAAAAATTTAAAAAAATAAAAAAATGTCAAAGACAATAAAATTAAATGATATAGATAATGATATTTTTAATGTAATATCAAATATAAAATTTTATCCAAGAACAGAAATAACAAACACTCATAGAGGAACAGTAGATGATCATATAGAAATGGTAATATGTTATAAAATAGATAAATGTAAATATTATATAACTTTTTTTGGTTATATAATAACTTTTGGAATTCTATTTTTAATGACTTATCTTTATAATAATTTAACATTAAAATTATATTGTAAAACTTGTCTTCCTGATGAATGTCAATATGTTCAAATTGTTGATTTTAATAAAAAAAAATATGTTTGTAAAGTTAAAAAACAAAATTTAGAAGAAATGAATTTTATTATTCAAAAAAATCAAATTAATCCTAAAGAAAAATGCTATTTGAAAATTGATTTAAATAGTAAATATATAAAAAATAATGTTGATATAATGGATGGAAATAAAATTGGAATTACTTTTATTTTTAAAAATGTTAAATATTTTTATAATTATAGAAAAGCTTGTTTTGTTCCCTCTTTTTTCAGTTTAAGTGACTATACAAATAAAGAAGTTATAGATTTATTTTATAAAAAAGAAAAAATAAATGAGGAAGACATGGAAAATTATAATTCTCCTAATTTATCAGAATATAATTTCTTACTTAATAAATATGGTTTAAATGAATTATTAGGAGAATCAAAATCACTTTTATCAATAATATTACATAACTTTTTTAAATTTTTAAATTTATATACAATATTCTGTATTTTTATTTGGGTATCAACAAATTATGCATCTTTTGCTTTTATTATATTAATCATTCAAATAATAATTACAATATATAACATATATTCAACATATAAAATGACATCCCATATATATAATATTAAAAGAGAAGAAGGAGAAGAATTATCATTTTTTGATATAAAGAAAAACAGTATATTAAAACCATCAAAAAATAAAAACACCAGGATATCAATATCAAAATCTCAAATAAGAGATTCAATAAGTAATTTAACATATAAAAAAAATTATTCATCATATATAAGAAATTTAAATAAGGAAATAGAAAATAATATAAAAAATATATATGATCCAAGTACAATAGTTCCAGGAGAAATAATAAAAATTCATTCTAATCATAGAATGTATTTTGATGGATTAATTTTAAATGGTTTTTGCACTGTAGATGAAAGTGAATTAACTGGTGAAACAAGTGAAGTTTATAAAACTCAATTACCTTATTCAAATGATATTTTTAAATATCAAAATAATAATCATTTCCTTTTTCAAGGTACTACTATTATTCAATGTGCAAATGAAAATAATAATGATTTAATCACTGTTTTAGTATTAAATACTGGAATGAATACTCAAAGAGCTAATTTATTATTAAATTTAGCTTTTGCAAAAATTGGAAATTATTCTTTTTATAAAGATATTTGGATTTTTTCTTTAATTATGTTTTCATTTTGGTTAATTAGTTCAATTTATATAAAATTTTATCTTAAATTTTCTTCAATATATATTATTGAATTATTAACAATTATAATTCCTCCTATTATTAATATTACTTTAACTTTAAGTACAAATAGATATAAAAAAACTTTATTAAATCAAAAAATTCATTGTATTAATAAAGAAAAAATAACTGCTGCAGGGAAAGCTAATATTATATGCTTTGATAAAACTGGAACTTTAACTGAAGATGAATTTGAATTATTTGGCTATCAATTTACAATGCCTAATTTTGATAATGATAAAAATATTAATTTAAATAAGAAAAATAATGATAATTCATTTGATGATGATAGTGATATTATTTTAAGTAAAGTTGAAGTTTCTTCTAAAATTTTAAATAAAATTCATCAAAGTTTTTGGAGAAATTATTTAATGAATAATAATGAAAATTACCAAGAAAATCCTAGATATAATATTATTTATTTTACAGAATGTTTAGGTTGTTGTCATGGAATAGATAAATTTGAAGATCAATATTTAGGAGATTCAATTGATAAAAAAATGTTTTGTAGTGTGAAATGGATGATTCAAAATGAAGAAAATAAAGAAACAAAGGAAAATAAAAGATATATAATGCCTTCCAATTTATATAAAATAACAGAAAAAACTTTTTTTGAAGAAATAAAAGAAAATATAATAAAAAAGGAGAAAAAAATAAATGATAATAAAAATAATAACACAATAAATTCATCTCAATATAAAATCTTAATAGAAAAAATATATAATTTTAATTCAGAATCTCAATCAATGACAGTGATAACAAAAAATATATTAGATAAAAGTAGAAGAATATATATAAAAGGAGCACCAGAAAGAATTTTAGAAAAATGTACAAAAAAATCAAAACCAAATAATATTAATGAATTAATAATGAATTTAACTAAAAAAGGTTTAAGAGTAATTGCTTGTGCAACTAGATTATTAAAAAAAACAGAATATATTAATAATAATGTAAATTATGAAATAAATCCAATTAATATTGAAAAAGGAATGACATTTTTAGGTTTAATTATATTTAAAAATCCATTAAAGAAAGATACTCAATCTGTAATTCAAAAATTATCAGCTTCTAAATTTTTATTAGTTATGTCAACAGGAGATAATGAATGTACTTCATATTATGTTGCCCAACAATCAAAAATGATTGATAATACAATTAAAAAAAGATATGTTTTTGATTTAGAAAAAAATAATCACTTATATATGGAAATTCAACAAGTAGAAAATTCATTGTTATCAACAGAAACATTTTACAACACAACATTTAATGTTGAAAATTCAAATAATTTAGAAAAAATATCAGAAATAATAACAAAGCAAAAAGCAATAGTAAGTATGAGTGGAGCAGCTTTAAATTACATAATAAAAAAATTAAAAGATTCAAAAGAAAAATATATAGATAATGAAAGAAAATGTTTAAAAAAAGATTTAGAAATTTTAATAAGAAAATTTGGTAGAATTTTTTATAGAATGACACCAAGAAATAAAGCAGAATTAATAGAATTTTATAAAAAAGATAATAAATCAATAATAATAATGTGTGGAGATGGTTCAAATGATATTCCTGCAATATTAGAAAGTGATATTGGAATTGCAATAAATCAAAAAAGTGATATGCAAGTTTTAAGTCATTTTTATATGAATAATTCTTCTATTCAATGTGTTGAAATTATTGTTAAAACAGGAAGAGCTTGTTTTGAAAGTAATGAAATGATTTTCAAATCTATGATTTTATATGGTATTATTCAAACTTTTAGTTTAATAATTTTAAAAAGAATTAAAATATATAAATTTACACCTAAACAAAAATTATATAGTGATATTTTATGTGTTTTTATTCCTATTATTTTTGCTAGTAAAACTGCTCCTTCTTTAGTTCTTGCTAAGGAAGCTATTGGAACTTCACTTTTAAATAAAAAATTCATTTTCAGTGTTTCTGCGCAAATTTTTATTCAAATCACTACTTTAATATTATTTAGTTGGTATTTAAACAATTATGTAGATTATAAAAATGATTATATTGAAAGTAAAAATTATATAAAAGAAAATAAAGAAAGTATTTTTGGTTCTTATATATTTTTATTAAGTTCTTTCCAATATATTTTATCTATTTTTGTATTTAATTGTAATTCTCTGCATAGGAAACATTATTCCACTAATTCTTTATATATTGTTTTTGTTTTAATTTCTATGGTTTTTACTCTTTTAATTATTACTGTCAATGGATTTAAAAATTTGACTTTTGTTAGAAGTTTTGTAAAATTAGAACCTGAATATTGTAATTTTGAATATTCTTTAGAAAAAAATAGATTTGTTTTAATTATTTTTGGAAATGTTAATTTGTTTTTGTCTTTATCAGCTGAACAAATTATTTCTAGAAAAATTTCATAATTTTTTTTATTTTTAAGTTATTTTATTTTATTATTTATTTCTTTAATAATTATAAATGAAATTCACTATTCTATCTTCTTTTAATTTTATATTTATATAAGTATTTAATTAACAATTATTGAAAAATAACAAATAATTTTTTTTGAACAACATTTAAATTAAATTTTTAAATTAATGGATTTTAGAAATAAAACTCCTCAATTTAGAGAAAAAGTAAGAGATATATATAGTGAATTAAATAGTTTTTATAATAATAAAAAAGAGAGAATAAGATTAACAAAAAGAATGAATTTTAAAATAACAAAAGAGAAAATGGAAAAATTAAAATTTTTTGAAAAAAAATTAGAAAGTCCAATAAAAGCACTAAAACAGGAACCAAATATAAATAATTTAATAGAAGATACAAAAAGAAATTATTTAGGTTATAGAACTTTTTTAGTAAATAATTCATCAATAAACTTAATTCCAGAACCTATAACATATAAATTTAAAAATTCAAATAAAAGAAATAAAAATTATTATTCTATTAATAATTCATTATATAATAAAAAACAAAATGAACATTTATCGAGAAATTTTTCTAAAGTTGATACACTTAAAAAAGAAATTATGTCTGAATTAGAAAATGAAGATGATAATATTAGAAAAAAATATTATTTAACAAATTCAAATTTTTTTCCAAAAAGCAAATCTTTAAAAAATTTGGATTTTAGACATAGTTTATATTAAAAAAATAATATTTTTCAATAAATCAATCAATTTTATATTTTGAAATATTTTAGTGTTTGTTTATTTTTAATAAATAATTAATTTGTTTTCATAATGAAATATATTTAATATATATTATATATATTTAAAAGTAAATAATAATATATATTTATTAATGAATAACTTCAATACAATTTTATCAAACAATAAAAAAAAAAACTATTTAACCTTTTCAGATTTTCCTATTTTTAAAGTATATTATCGTTCATGTGATAATCTTACAAATAAATTAAAAATTGATAATATTTATCAACAAGAAAAACAGATATATGAAGGAAGAATAAGTTTAGAAAATTTAGGAGAAGAAATTTTAAATACAAATAATGATAAATTAATAACTACTCTTCAATTAGAATCAAATTTATTAATAAAAGAAAAAAAAAATTTAAAAGAAAATTTAAGAAAAAAAAATTCTTTAACTAATTTAAATATTTTATTAAAAAAAAAGAAAATATCATCAAAATCAGTAAATCTTTCTTCAAAAAAAACTAAACAATCAAACAATAAGAATTCAACAAAAAAAATAAACAATAATATTAAAGTTAAAAATATAAATAAATTTATTAACAAACCCAATTTTGATAAATCACAAACTTTAAATTCAAATAATAGTAAAAAAAGAGGTGCTCGTTCAATTTCAATAAATAATACAAATAAACATAAAATAAATTTAAGAAATACAAATTATAGATTTCCTAAAAATTTAACAAATATTGATAAAGTATATATTGAATATCAAAATATTTTTGGACAAAATTTTGAAAGAATTGAACATACTTATTTAAATATGACTGAATTAGATAAAAAAAATTGTATTTATTCTTTATTAAATTATATTTCAGATTTGAAAAAATCTCATAAAGAAATTAAAGAAAAATATGAATTTTTAAAAAAAGAAAATGTAAAAAACGAAAAAAAAATAAAAGAAGTAAATAACCAAATTAATAAATTATCAAGAAATAATAAAAAAAGTATGAATCTTTCAACTGAAGAATCTCATAATAATAAATCTTTATACTCTGAAAATAATACTCAATCAAATTGTGTAAAAAAAAGAAGAAAAGCTTCTTCACTACAAGGAAGTAAAATTTTATCATCTAAAAAAAATAATTTTAAAAAATAAAATTAATATAAAAAATTTTTTCTAATTTTTAAAAAAAACTTAAATTAAATGAAAAAAATGAAAAAAGACTGTATCATCATCAAATATATTTTTTGTAATAAAGCCAATAAATAAATGAAATATCAAAAGAAATAATCAATTCAAAAAAAAAAAGAAATAAATTCAAATATAAAAAAAAGAAAATAGAAAAAGAAAGAATAATAAGAAGAAAATTCAAGGATGATATTAATTTTTACACCAATAATGTACAAACAAGATAAGATTTATTGAAAAATTCATAAAAAATAATTTTTATTTCAAAGAGGGAAAAGAAGAAGAAAATGAAATAATTACTTTTAATTCTTTATATTCATTTTAGAATATTAAAAGTTATAAATCAGGAAATAGAAATTTATTTATGAAAAATATTTTAGTAAAAAAAGGAATATTAATATCAATAGTAATGTTATTTTAGTTATAAATATTACTAATTATGAAGAAGAAAAAGAAAAAAAATGTGATGAATTTTTACAAAAAATTTCATTTATGGAATTTTTTTCAAAAATGAAGAAAATTATTCTTTCTAATTATTACAGAATTCAAAAAAAAATATTCTTCTTAATATTTCTATCTACCAATAATACTATTATTATAAGAAATTATTAAAGATATTTCTAAATTTGGAAAATATTTTTTTTGATTATGAGAAATAATTTTGAATGAAATTTTAATCCTTTTCTAATATTTTAATTTAAAATATTTTTTAATTTAAGAATATAAAAATGAAATTATAATAAATGTAAAGTCATTATTTAAATAAGATTTTTTTATCAATATTATAATACTAATAATATAAGGTATTTAAATAATAAATAAATAAAATAAAAAAAATTTAAAAAATTTAAAAAATTAAAATGTAATATAAAGATTGAAATAAATATATTAAATATAAATTTAATCTATATAATTTTTCCAATGATAATAATCAAAATTTTGTCTATAAGGACTAAATTTAGTTTCTAATAAAATGCAAGCATTAGATTCTCCAAAATTTTGTAAAAGAACAGAAGAAGCTCTACTAACTAAAGTTTTAGTAGAATTTAATAATTCAAATAATTTCTTTAAACATTTTTCTTTACAAATTTCTTTTTCATTTATATTTTCTTGACAAATTGAATATGTAAATATTCTAATTCTACATTTTTCATCTTTAAAATCAAAAAATTTGTCTTTGTACATTTTTTTAAGTCTATATTGACTAAAATCAGTCATTATTTGAAATAAATTTATTTTTTCTATTTCTTGAGTTTCAAAAAGAACTTCTTTTGAATATTCATCTGCCCATAAAAAATTTCCCTTAAAATCTACAAAAGCATATCCTACTTTTTCATAAAAAGTTTCTAAATATTTGTTTAAATCAATACTTGAAAAAAGATAAAAATTATCAAAAAATTTTTGATAATTTTCATATTGATTTATCATTTCTTCTTTCAAACTACTTTGATTTATATTGTCAAAAATTTCTTTGAATCTTAATATTATTTCTAATATTTTTGAAGTATTTTGTTGAAATATTTTTGAAAATTGTTCTATTATAAAATATTAAAAAAATAATATTATACCTTGATTAGATAAATTATTTTTTAGAAATTGATATATCATTAAAAGAATATCTTTTAATTTATTTTTAATAAAAATACATTTTTCTTTATCAATTTCAGATTGAATTAAATTGATTAAAGAAATATCTTTAAAATTTAAAGAAAAATTAAGCCAAAAATTTAAGCTTTTATAAATTAGATTTTCATTTGGATTTCCATTTTTAAAAGTTAAAATTTCATTTAAATTATCTTTTGCAATTGTAAAATAATATTCTAAAAAAACAAGTAAGTCATTTTCTGTTATTCTTAAAGAAGAATCTTCTTCATTAATTTGCATTGTTGAATCCGAAGAGTCCATTAATTCAGTATATTAGTTAAAATTAATTTTCACTTATATTTTGATTTATTATAATTTAATTTTTAATTATTTCTTTTTAATGGTGAAAAAAAAAAAAATAATTCAAAAAATTAAAATTATGATATTAACACAATATTTTTTTAAATAAGTATTTTAAAAAAAAAATAATTAAAATATATATTATCTAGTTTATATTTATAATTTCTCTTTCGAAATCATTATAATTTATAAATCCATCATTATCTAAATCAATATCATTGAAAAATAAATCAATTTCAAATTTAGTTAAAAAAATTAAATTATCTTTTAAAAAATTTTCTAAATCTTTTTTACTTAATTTTTCTCCGTTTGAAGAATATTGAGAAATATTATTCCAAGCATTATTTAAATTAAAATTTCTTAATTTAATTTTTTTTTTTAATTCATAAAAATAACTTTCAACTTGAATAAAAGCTTTAATTAAATTTTTTAAAAGTAAATTACTTTCTTTTGAAATTTCTGTAAAATTATTCATATTTTCTTGTCTATTTTTTATTATAATAAGATATTCTTCTTTTAAAGGAAGAATCATTTGACAAAATTCTTCATAATTTAAAATATTATCATTATCTAAATCATATTTTTTATATAAAAGATATATTTGATCGTTGGTTGGAAATAAATTTAATTGTTTACAAACTTCAATAAAATTTTCTTTTGTTATTTCCTCATTTTTTGATATATCAAATATATAAAATAGATTTGGTAATGTTATATCTTCTTTTAAACATAATGCTTCTTTTAAACATTCTAATAAATTTTTTTTTGATATTTTATCTGTTATGAAATCTAATATTTCTATTATATTTGCATTCTTTTCTTCTTCTTCTTTTATTTTCTTTAATTCAGGATAAATAATTGTTTCTTGATTTGATATAATATTTTCATTATTTGAATTTCTCAAAATTTCTTTTCTTATTTTGTTTTTAATTGAATTTTTATTATTTAATGATGTTGAATAATTACTATTTGAATAATCATATCTTATAATTTTTTTTGTTTTTTCAATATTATTTCTATTATAATTGTTTTTTTTATAATTATCAAACATGATATCATTTAAAGATAAATCAAAAGCTTTATTATTATTTATATTATTATTATCACAAATATCATTAAGAGAATAATTATTATTTATTAAATTATCTGAATTTTTTCTTTCTTCAATTATACTTGAAATATTATTATTTTTTGAAAAAATAGAATCTTGAATTAAAGGATTATTTATATTATTATCTTGAATAATATTATTAGAATTGATATTTTCATAATCATATGTTTTTTGAGTGATTGATAAATCTCTTAAAGGAGGAAATGAATTTTCTATTACATCATTATTAACATTAATTTTATTTTGTCGTAAATTAGATTGTTTTAAATTTAATGGTTTATTAATATTATTATTCTTATTTTTAAAAGAATTTTTCCCAGTTAATGATTCTAATAAAAGTGTTTTAAAAGAAGAATTATTATTTGGAATCTTATCACACATATTTTTTTCAAATATTGAAGGACTTGTTTTATTAGATGATAATTTTTGAATTGAACTTATTTTTTCATTTCTTGAATTATTATTTGAAGTTTTATAAATAATATAATCTTCAATTTTATTTTTCAAAGAATAATTATTTTGAGGAGTAAAATTTTGGATTAAATAATTATTATTATTTAAATCAAAATTATAACAATAATTAATTTTATAAGGGAAAAAAACTTCCTGAAATTCTTTATAACTTACTTTATTATCATTATCTAAATCAATTCTATAAATAATATTTTCAATTTTAGAATCTTTAATATATTTATCATTAATAAATCTTTTAATATCATAAGCAAATAAATAATAATTTCCTCTAGTAATATTCATAAAAACTTCATAAACATTAAAATCTTTTTTATTTTTAATATTAAAAGTTATATCACCTATTTTATCAATTAAATTTAATTCTTCAATTAGAATATTAATAAAAATTTCATGAGGATGATAATTATTATATGATTGAGGATTTTCTTCTAAAAATTTCGGTTTTATAAAATATAAGAAATTATCATAGTCAATTGTAAATTTATTCTTTTTATCATATGTTCTTATTAATCTTCTTAAAGTAAATGAATTAAAATTTATATTGTGAAAAGAAAGAAATTCTGAAAAATCTGTTAAACTTAAAAAATTTTTTCTGTGAATGTCTAAAGAATTAAAGAAATCTATTGGAGAAAAATTTTCTGTTAAAAATAATTGTTTTCTTAAAATATCAATTTGTTCATCGTAATAAATTATAGTTTTGAATAAATGAATAAATTGATTTTTGATAACAGAAAGAAAAGAATTCATTTCTTTTATAATTATAAATTAATAAAATATAAAAATATAAAATAAATTAAAATTCTTTGTAGAAATATATACATTATGTTTCTGTTAAATAAGATTTAATTTTTTTTTCAATTTAATTATAGAATTTATAAAGTTTATAAATAATAAAAAATATATGACATTAAATTTTTTATATAATTTTTATATTTAATATTTTCTTCTCCCTTTTATTCATTTATCCATTTATATGATAATTATAAATTATATTTTTAA
>JAEEGK010016903.1_pt1 | contig 15972 bp, 10 predicted proteins | sample 8958771 | NCBI WGS metagenome assembly JAEEGK01 (sample SAMN16246547, study PRJNA631951) | gut metagenome | biome: gut microbiome; feature: rumen; material: SC-attached | host: Bos | place: Iran: Karaj | collected 2018-10
ATTTGGTTCTTCCATAGTTTTATTATTTGCATCATTTTTTGATATATACTTTTCAATGGTTGTTTTCTCCTTTTCTCTATTTTTATTTATTTTTTTTGAATTACTAAAACTAAGATTATTATTTTCAACATTAATATTATTTTTCTTAACTAATTTTTGTTTAAATTTATAATTTCTATTATCACTATCTGTATTAATTGTATTATCCATAACAAAACTTAAATAATTCCTAAGTGGATTTTTAATTTCACTTGATTCATTATTTTTTTCTGTAAAATGGTAATCTTTTTTGTAATTTATAAATCTTTTTGGAATCCTTTTTATGTTTTCATTTGATGTTTCATTTTTGTTTGTATCATTCTCATTATTTATTCTTTCTTTATTCTTTTTTAGATTTAGTTTTTGAATAATTGGATTTTTACCACTATTAATTCTATTGTTTCTATGGAAATAATAATGTACTTTAGAAGATGATTGTTCATTTTTTTCTTCTATTGTTTTATCATTTTTATCATTATCTATATTAATATTATTATTATTTATTTTTTTTCTTATTTTTATTTTATTTTTTAATTTAAATTATATAAAAATGAGTTTTCCCACAAATAATCAAAATAATTCAAATGAATCAAATTCTTTTTTTGGATTTAATAATAATTTAAAAATAAATCAAAATAAACCTTTATTTTCATTTTCAAATGATAATCCATTTCAAAATATAAATAAAAATTCAAATGAAAATCAAACACAATTTTCATTTTTAAATACTAATGAAAATGAAAGTATATTTAAAAATTCTAATGATAAGACATCCTATTTACCTTTATTTAGAAATGATAATTTAAATCAAGATAATTCAAAGAATAACATTAATATATTTCCTGAACAAAAAATAGAGGTTAAAGAAAGTAAAAATATTGATTTTAAAAATACAAATTATATTCCTATAAACCAAAATAAAATATTCACAAACTTTCCAGAATCAAATAATGAAATCTCAAATCAATTTAATTTAACTAACAATTTAAATCAAGTAAATATATTATTTAATTATTTAGCCTAATAAAGAATTTAATTCCTTTTTTAAAAATAACAAATTTACAAAAGAAATAAAAGAAGATAATGACTTATCTATTGAAAGTATCAATAAATCAAATAATGATGATGATAATATAAATGATTCAAATTTAAAAGATAATGAAATAAATTCAGAAATTGTAGAAGAATTATCTTCAATAATAAATGAAAAGAAAAAATATTTAAAGAATTTTGAACAATGGAATAAATCATATTCTCATAAAATCAGATTATGTTTAATAAAAAAAACTAGAGAAAATAAAGGAGATGATTTAAAATATAAAGAATGTTTAAATTTTTTAATTGTTTTTTCATATTTTGATTTTTTTAATGTTCATAATGATGATTTTAGTTATATGACAAAATTAAGAGATGAATTAATATATGAATTTTTATTAAAACCTGATTTAATAAAAGAAAATGAAAATGAAGATAATATTCAAAAAAATTTATTTAACTTAAAAAAGAATTTATCTATTTGTGATATAAAAAGTTCTATTATAAAATTAACAACTTTAATTGATGAAGTTCAAAAAAAAAATATAGATAATTCAAAACTTTATATTGATTTATTTACTCAATGGAAAATTTTTTTAACTAAATTACAAAGTACATTTAAAGGTGTTAATACATCAGAATTTAAGCAATTTATGCAAAATCAAAAAGAAACTTGTTTTGATGATTGTAATTATATTATTAATGAATTAAATAAAAATTTAAAAGAAGAAAATGAATATATTAAGTTAATACAAGAAATATTTAATATAATTATTGGCAAAGATGTTATTAATGAAAATAATGGAAAAAATATTCATTTAACAATATTATCTCATTTAATTTTCAGATTTTATAAAAATAATTTTATAAAAGAATTAATTATTCAATTAGAAAATAATATAAATGATTTTATAGGAGATGATATTTTAATAATAAAAACAATAATAAATATAATAAAACACACATATAATAATCAATTAGAAATTGTTCAAAGATTAAAAGGTCAATATCCTTTTTTATTAAGATTTCATATGATTGATATTTTAAATGAATTAGGTGTTTTTGGTCAAAATAGAGATAATAATTTTTTTATGAATGAATTTAAAGAACTTTTATTTAATTTATGTGAAATAAAAGTTAAATTTAAATATTTTAATCAATATTATTTTTGGTATCCTTCAAATGATGAAATGGATGATATTGCAAAAAATTATTCAATTGAATATGTTAAAAACTTAATAAGTGAATATGATATTAGTAAAATTGGAGAATTTATAGATGAAGTAACTGAAGTTAAAGATGAAGTTTGTGAATTAAAAAATGGAGAAAATACAAAAAATGAAATAAATAAAATTATCTTTGAACATTTTTATAATAAAAAATCATATGAACTAGCTATTAGTATTTATTTTGAAATTATGGAATATGAAAAATTATCTAATTTAAATTATTTAAATAAAAATGATTTAAGTAGTGCTGGTGATAATATTATTTCTGATGATGATATATATTTTGATAAGATTTTAATGTCTTTATATCAAGATACAAAAGATTTTAAAGCAAAAAATTGGGAAAACATTTATGATAATTTAATAAGAAATACTAAAATTCAAAATTTAAAAATTGATTTTTTAATGAGATATATTAAATTTATTTCAAGTATTGAAAATTTAAATAAAAATAATAAAAATAGTATTAAAGATATTATAAAAGATTTTTTTGAATATGCTTTTATTAAAAATTATTGTCCCTCTATTTTATGGATTCCATTATTAAATTTAATAAAAAGAGTATATGATGAATATATTGTTTTTGTTGATATTAACACATTAGAAATTGATGATTGTTCAAATGTTTTAAATAAAGTTATGATGTATGAAGAAATATTTAGAGAAAAATTATCACAATTTAATACTGATAATGATTATGATATAGATTTTTATATTCAAAATGCAATTGATTTTTTATTTGATTTAAAATCAATGAACTATAATCCTGATTTAATGAATATAGAAAACAACAATTAAAAATTAAATTTTTTAAATAAATTATAAAAATTTTTTTATATTAAAAAACTAATTTAATAAAATTATAAAAAAAAAAAATTGAATATTTAGTTTATATCTAGTTTAATATTATTAGGTGAGAAAAATATTTAATAATTTAAAATTTATTTAAAATTTAAATGAAATAAAAGAAAAAGGAAAATGAAAAACAAAAAACTAAAAATAATATAAAACTATATAAAATAAATATAAAATACGTAAATTATCATTTCGACTCCTCCCACCCAATAAAAAAATTACATAGAAATATATTACCTTTTTTTATCTTTTCTACGTTCTCTACTTTTATCTCTATGATGATGATGTTTATGTCTTCTTCTACTTTTTCTACTTTCATCACTTTCTGAACTATCATCTCTTCTTTTTTTATCTCTTTTATCTCTTTTTTCTTTTTTATCTCTTTTATCTTTTTTATCTCTTTTTTCTTTTTTATCTCTTTTATCTTCTTTTTCTCTTTTTTCTTTTTTATCTTTTTTTTTTCTTTTTCTTTCATTTTCACTTTCACTTCTTTCTCTTTTTTTACTAGTTTTCTTATCCTTTTTTTCTTCTTTATCATCATCTTTCCTAAAATTAAAAAAAATAAAAATAAATATACTTTGAATTAAAATTATTCAAACCAAAATTAAAATTAGGAAAAGGATTACTTGGATTAATTACCGAAGGATTAATTCTATTAGGATTAATAGAAGATGGAATATTAAAAGGAAAATAGTTTATAATATTAGTATTATTAAATATATTTTGATTTCCACTTTCTAAATTAACATAAACTTGTTGATTATGCAATCTTACTAAAGGAGCTAATTTATTGACATTTGTTTTATTTTCAAAAAAATTAACATTTTCATAATTTTGGTCTTTAAAAACATCACCAAGACCACCATAGTCAGAAGGAAAACTAAATAAATAATTCAATTCATCATTTGCAGAAGGTAAAATGTATTTATTTTCTTTAATTAAAGTATTAAATTCATCAAGTTTACTTTTAATTTCTTCAGAATGTTCAATCCAGTTTTCTTCAGTGTATCCATAATTGAAATAATCACTTATATTTACATTATTTTTTTTCCAAGGTGCATCATTCATTTCTTTCATATTCAATGTATATATTGATGGAATGTATATATCTTTGTATTTTGATAATATTGGAAAAGGAGATTCTAATTGAAATGTACTTTTCTGATTTTGTTGTTCTAATTGGGTTATTAATTGAGTTTCTTGGTTTTCTGATTGATCTATTTTTGAGTTAGGATGGTTCTCATCTATTGATGATGGTTGCGTTGGGATTAATTGTTCTTGTTGGTTTGACATTGCTAGAATTTATTATATTATTTTTATTAATTTTGGTATTTATTTTATTTTTTTTTAATATATTTATATTAAACTTATGCTTTTTAATATTTAAAAAAATATATTTGGAAGAACGATAATTTTATAGGAAATTATTTTTTAGAAACAGATAAAAACATTATTATTATTTATTTTTAAATAAAATTATGACTATCTTATTTAGTAATTATATATCAAATTATTTTCAAATTAATCATAAAAATAAATTTGATATAAACTTGATAACAATATTTATATGGATAATTGATTTCAAAAAATATTCTAATCTATTTATTAGATGGTATACTAATTATTTTTAATCAAATATATTTTTATTCTATTAAAAGAAAATTAATAGCATTTTTCTAATAAAAAATTTTTAAAAAAATGGAAAAAAATATATCAGAAAAAGATGAAGAAATACAAACATTAAACTTATGTAAACTAGAAGAAAAATTAAAATTAACATTTGATTATGAAATAAACACAGTAAAACCAGTAGAAAACAAAGATCTAAATTGTAAAATGTATTATTACGACAAAATAAAAAAATCATACAGAATAATAAACTACAATTCCTTTAACGACGAATTAAAAAAACTTCCAAAAATAATTCCCTCAAAAGATCCCAAAAAAGAAAAATACAATACAAGTCCTTTTGACAAAGATTTTGAAGAAGAAGAAGAGGAAAATTTAGATATAAAAAAAGAGAAAAATAAAAAATTAAAAAAAGCAAATATACTAAAAAGATTAGTATCAAAGCAAAAAATTCGTTATCAAAACGAAGAATTTGACTTAGACATGGCATATATAACAAAAAGAGTAATTGCAATGGGATTTCCATCAACAGGTTGTGAAACATTATATAGAAATTCTTTAAAAGACATAACAAATTTTTTTCATAAATACCATAATGACAATGTAAAAATATATAATTTATGTTTAGAAAAAGATAGAATATACAATAAATCAATATTTAATAAATGTGAAGTTGGTTTATTTCCAGCGACTGATCACAATCCATGTCCAATCAAATTAATATTAGAATTTTGTATTGATATTTGTTTATATTTAATTAAAAATCCTAATTCTGTTGCTGCCGTTCATTGCAAAGCTGGAAAAGGAAGAACTGGTGTTATGATATGTTCATATTTAATTTTTTCGAGACTTTGTGAAAGTAGTGAAAAAGCTTTTAGATATTATGCTAGAGTTAGAACTAAAGATAATACTGGAGTTACTATTCCTAGTCAAAAAAGATATATTAAGTATTTTGAAACTTTTTTAGAAGCTAATTTTTGCCCTCCTTATATTTTTTTAATTCCTAAAATTATTAAATCACATTTTTCACATTTAATTGGAGAAAATGGAAGAGCTCATGTTACTAATATATTACAAAGTTTTAAAAAAGAAAAAAGTTATTTTATTTCTGCTAATAAATTTAAGTTTAATGGGATTAAAGTTGGACCTTTGCCACAAGGAAAAAAATTAAAGTTGAAAATATGTAATTTTGTTAATGCAAATATAAAACTTGGAAATTATATTTTAAGTGAAAATAAAGAAAGTGATGATGAAGAAAATGAAATTTATTATGAGATTTATTTTAATCCTGAATTAATTATTCATTCTGATATTAAAATTTGTATTTCTGGAGGAATTAATTTTTATATTTGGGTTAATTTATATTATTCATCTTGGGAAACTATTAAAACTTTTTATGATGAAACTTTCCAAAATTATAATTTGAATAATATATTAAATGAATCTAGTAATTATAAAAATGAAGAAGAAGATTCAAATGAAATAAATACAAGTAAAAAAAATAAAAAAAAAGAAAAAAATAAAATAAAAGATAAAAGAAATGAAAAATTAGAAATGATAAAATTAAAAGATGAAAATAGTGTTAGAAGTAATAGTAAATTAAAAGGTTTATTAACAGATCCATCTGAATATAGTAATCAAACTGAAGATGTAACTGGAAAATCTTTATATGAAATTATATTTAAAATGAAACATAATACAAATTTAAATGAATTAATTTCAAAAATTAATGAAGGTAATAAAAATAAATTAAATAAAAATAAATTAAAAATAACATTATTTAAAGATGATTTAGATAAATTTGAAGAAGCAAAAAAATATCCAAATATTTCAATAACTTTATTTTATAGTTTAGTAGATAATGAATAAAAAAAATTATATAAATAGAAATTTTAATATTTATAAATAATAATGTAAAAATAATAATAAATGAAAAAATTGTTTTATATAAAAAAAATTTTATTCATTTTTTTTCTTTTTTATCTTTTTTTTTTCCTTTCATTACAATTTCATCAAAAGAAGATTTAATTTTATATTCTCCAGGACCAGGAAAATTACTATAAGAAATAGAATTAATTCTTTGATCCATAGAACTATAAGGTTCAACACATAAAAAATTTTCTTTATCATCAGGCATAAATTTTAAATCAGGAAAAAGAATATTTTTATCATTATCATAAACTTCTATATTAAATCTTTCACTTTTACTAAAAGAAAAAGAAGGATTTGAAGGTTTAACATAATTAAAATTAGGTTTATTTAATTTTTTCTTTAAATCAAAATATTCACTTTCACCTCCAATTATTAAAAGTTTTTCATTTTCATTATTTACATTTTTTTCTTTTGTTTTCCCTCTCATTGAATATTTTGGACTTTGTTCTTCTATTAAATCATAATTTATATCATTATATTGTTTTCCATTAAATTGTTTTCTTATTATTATATCTTGTTTTAATTTTAATGTCTCTTCATTTTTTTCTTTATTTTTTTGATTTAATAATGTTTTAATTTCTCTTTCTGATTTTATATTATTTATTATTAATTTCTTTTCCGAATTTTCTTTTCTTTTTTCCCATTTATCCCAAATTATTTTATCTTTATAATCTTTTGTGTTTCTATCATCAAAATCTATTCCTTTAAATCTTTCAGAATATGATAATTTTTCTTTAGAAAAATTTTCTGCAATTTTATCAAATGAAGATTTAATATTTGCAAAAGGTGGATCTAAAATATTTTTTGTTAATTCTTTTCTTTTTCCTAAAATAATAGCACCTTTATTAGAATTACTTATATCTCTATTTATATTATATGAATTTGGTGATGGACTTATATTTTCTGGAACATATTTTTCTTTCATTTCATTTTGTTTTAGAATATGAATTTGATTTTTAGAATATAAAACTTGATAAATTCTCTCTCTTTGTTTTTGTCTTTCTTGTTCATCAAATAATTTTCTTTCTATATGTAATGGATTTGATGTCAATAAATTTGAAGATGAATTTGAATGAAATAATTTTTTATTTAATAAAATACTTTCTTTTTGAATTAAATTTTCTTTTTCTAATTTATCTAAATTTTTATTATGAATTAATAATCTATTATTCATTTTTGATAACATATCACTAATTAATTTCTTACGATATATATCTCTTCTATTATCTATTTTTTGAAAATACTTTTGATCATGTGTTTTTTTTTCTTTTACAACATTAATTTTAGTAACATTTTCATCAAAAGAATTATTAATAATATTTAATCTTCCATTAATTAAATCACTTCTTATTTTTCTTAAATTATTATTCCCAGGAATAATTCCCAAACTAAAACCTTTTAATGGTTTATCAATACATTCTTTCATATCTTTTAAATTAACTTTAAATCTTTTTCTATCATTATCATCATTTTTTAATTTAGCAACACTTCTTGATTTTTTTAAAATTGGACCTAATTTATTTATAAAAATTTTTGATTTAAATCTTAATTTTTTGTCTATTAAAGCTTTTTGAATATCATCAATTGAACTTAAATCATATACATTATTATTATAATAATTTGGACCTGGGAAATTTGTATTTTGAAATTTAAAAGTTATTCTTTCTGAATTAGAAAAATTTGATTTTGATGATATAATTAAATTAAATCTGTTTATAAAATAATCTGATTTAAAATTTTCTCTGTAATTTCCATATACATTAAAAAAGATTTTTTTTATTAATTGTTCAAATTTAAAAAAAGGTTTTGTTGAACATTCAAAATATTCCATTTTTGTTTTTGAAAGAAAAGATTGAAATACTTCATTTTCTTCTTGATTCATATTTACTTTCAAGTCAATTTTATTCCCAATTAAAATACAAGAAATATTTTTTTCTTCACTATTTAAATTAAAAGTTTTTTCAAAAGATTTATAATAGTACATTATTTTTTCAAATGTAGAATAATTACTTAAATCAAACATAAAAATAAATAAATTCTCAATACCAATTTTATAACCTTTTAAATTATTTTCTGAAATTACAGTATCTTGAATTATAATTTTTTGAGTTAAATCTTTTTTAGTATTTTTTAATAAAATTTTATATTCTTTTTCAATTTCATAATCAGAATCTTCTTCTTCAATAAGTATATAATCATATGGTAAATCTTGAGCAGGAATTATATAAAATGGTCTAAATAATATTTTATAATGATTTATATTATATAATTTTGAAGGATTATAAAATGGATGATTATTTATTAATTCATTTGTATCTTCATTTCCTTTTTGGGATATTGAATTACTTTCATAATCAAATTTCTTTTCTCTTAAATTATTATTTAACATTTGAATATTATTATTGTTATTGTCTATTTCTTCTTCTTCATTTTCAAAATTTATTGTTTTTGTACATGGCATTTTTGATAAACGATTTATAAATGATTGTTTTCCTACTTCATAATCACCTATTAAATATAATCTAAATTCTATATATTCTTTCTCCTCATCAATCATTTAAATTTAATTATAAATATTTTAAAAATTATTCAAAAAAAAAAAAATAAAAAATATGACTTTACTAAATGAAAAAATTCAATATAATCCAGAAGAGGATGAACAAATAGAAACATGTCAAATAATATATTTTGATTTTTCTATAAAGTAAAAAAATAAAAAAATAACATAAAAAAAATATAGTAAAGAAATAGACACATATTTAAAAAAAATAAATTTCACATCTTTAGGAAAAGACTATAATTTAATATCAATAATAGGACCACAAAGTTCAGGAAAAAGTACATTATTAAACAAGTTATTTAATACAAATTTTAAAGTAATGAACAGTTTAAAAAAAAGAACTCAAACAACAAAAGGAATTTGGATAACTGGATTAAAAAATAAGAAATTATTAATAATTGATTGTGAAGGAACAGATAGTATAAATAGAAATGAAAATGATAGAGAAAAATTTGAAAAATGTTCTTCACTTTTTAGTTTAGCTATTACTAATTTATTAATTATTAATATGTGGGTTACTGATGTTGGAAGATATACTGCTTCTAATTATGGTGTTTTGAAAACTGTTTTTGAAATGAATTTTAAATTATTTAATTGTAATTGTTTAAAGAAAATTATTTTAATTTTAAGAGATTTTGATAATAGATTTCATAATTTTGAAAAAATTACAAAGATACTTAAAAATGATATTTCTAATATTTGGGATGAAGTAAAAAAACCAGAAAATTATGAAAATAAGAAAATAGAAGATTTTTTTATTTTTGAATTTATGTCATTATCAAATTACATATATGAAAGAACAAAATTTGAAAATGAAATAAATGAATTAAAGATAAGATTTAATAATGAAAATAATGATTATATTTTTAATAATATAATAAGTGAAAATATTCCTTGTGATGGTTTAGGATATTATATCTTTCAAATATGGAATGAAATATTAAATGAAAAAGATTTAGATATTCCTACTCAAAGAGAAATGGTTTCTAATTATAGATGTCAAGAAATAAAAATGAATATTTTAAAAAAATATGAAAATGAATTAGATAATTTAAATAAAGAAAGTTCAAAAAAAAATTTAAGTGATTTTAAAAATTTTTGTATTAATTTAAGAAATAATATTTTAAATGATTATGATGAAAGTGTTTCTTATTATGATGAAAATGTTAAAAGTAAAATAAGAGAAGAATTAGATGAAAATATTTCAAAAAGATTATATTCTTGTTTTCTTAATCAATCTAAAAAATTAATTTTATTAGTTCAAAATAAAATGAGAAATGATTTAGAAAATAAATTAAAAAATTTTTATTCTGGAAATTATTTTGATTTTGCTTTTCAAATTGCAGAACAATATTCTGAACAATTATTAGATAAATTAGAAGAAAAAAAAGTTTATGAAAATTGGAATTTATTAGGTTTTACAAATTTATTTGATGAAATAATAGAAAATCAAAAAGAAAAATTTTTAAAAGAAAAAAAAAATTCAGTTATTGAAAGTTTAAATAATCAAAATAATAAAATTTTTAATTCAACTTTAGAAAATTATAATGGTGAAGATTTTTGGAAACAATTTAATATAAGTTATTCAAGATATTTTTTTCTGAAAATTTTTAATCTAAGATTTTTTCTTTTGTCAAGTTTTAAATTAACAAATGAACAATTAATAGATTATTTAACTGAAATAGAAAAAGAAGTTTATGAAAATTTAAAAAAAGAATGTTTAAAAAAGTCAAAAGAAATATATTCAATTTCAATTGATTTATTTAAAAATAGATTGCATGAAAAAAATATTAAAAACTTATCACAAGAACAAATATATAATTTATACAAACAATTAAGAATGAATTATTTGAATCTATTTGAACAATTTAAATTATTTAAAGTAGTAAAAAATATTAATCAATTATATGATTTTAACTTAAATCTTAGTTTTCATGAAGAATTAATTAAAGGTAAAGTGCTTTCTAAATTAAGAAATAATAAAAAGGAATTTGAGAATTTAATGAATCAAGGAGAAATAATTTTTATGAAAAAAAGATTTGATAATGGAATTCAATCAATATTAGAAAGTATAATGAGAAAAAAAAATGATAGTATATTTGGTAATATGCCTTATTGGTTTATAGGTTTATTAATTTTTTTTGGAATAAATAATATATTGAGAATTACAAAAAGTATTTTTTTTATTCCTACTTTATTATTTATTGGTTTTTATTATTCTATGATTCGATTAGGTAAAGAAAATATAATAAGAGATAAATATTTTGATATTGAATTCTCTTTAATGAAACAAATAATTATTATTAAAAATTTTATTTTAAAATATTTGAAAAATATGAATATATAACATAAAATAATACTTTTTTTATTTTTAATTCAAATATTTAATTATTATTCATATATTAAAGATTTATGGAATCAACAATTAAAATAAATTGTGAAAAAGAAAATAAAATTAATAATAATAATAATATAACTGATTATAGTCTAAATGATTCATTTAATAACATTTTAGAAAAATGGGAATTTAAATTAAGAAAAAATAAATCACTTTATATTTTATTACAAAATAATTCAGATTTTATTGAAAATAAAAAATTTCAAAATGCACCATATCATGTTTTAGATAATGATATAAAAAGAACAAAAATATATGAAACAAAAGATTTTCCAAATTTTCAGGAAAAATTAAAAAAAATTTTATTATTTTATTGTGAGTATAATTCAATACAATATAAACAAGGAATGAATGAAATTATGACAATATTTTTATCATTTAAATTTAAAGAATCATCAATAGAATTATATAAAATATATAATTGTTTTAATTTATTTATGGATTATTTTCTTATCAATTTTTATAAAGGAAAAGATATTTCTTCTTTAAATTCATGTTATTCTATCTTTGATTTATTGTTGAAATATCATGAACCTGAAATTTATAATAAATTGACTATTTCATTTATCACTCCAGTAATATATGCTACTAATTGGTTATTAACTTATTTATCAAATAAAAATACTATTGTTATTTCTTATGTTATTTTCAATTTTTTAATTAATGAAATGGATAAAACAATGGTTTTTTTTTTATGTATTGCATTATTAAAATATAATAAAGTTAATATTTTAGATTTACCTTATTTTAAAGTAATTGATTTTATATCAAATTTAAAAATTGAAAATATTGAAATTGCAAATAATATTATTAATTTAGCTTTAAAAATTAGACAAAATACTCCTTATAGTTTATATATATTAATCAATAGATTACAAATTTTTTTACCTTATTCAAAGTATATTCAAAGTCAATTTGATTTAATTCAACCAAATTATTTGATAGTTTTTCCAATTTTTCCAAGTGAAGTTTTATTTAGAATTTTTCCTACAATATTATCTTGCCCTGATTATACTTGTAGCAATTTTAATATATCAAATCAAATACCCCAAAGAGGTTTATGTGAATATTGTAAATTTCAAAAAAAAAAGATGAAAGAACGTTATTATATAATAGATATTAGAATATATAATAAAGATGAAAATAATTTTAATGGAATTTTACCTAATATGATGCTTTTAAATAGAAATTTATTAAATCAATTAATTAATGAAAATGATAAAATTGAAGATTATTTTTATAAAGAATTAAAAAAAATTATTGAACAAAATAATAATAAACAAATACATTTTTCAATATTAACAAATATTACAGAAAATTATGAAATTTTTGAAAGAGATTTATATAAAAATAATCAATCAACTCAAGAATTAAAAAATATAAAATATGGGTTAGAATGGAATAAAGAAAAAGTATTAAATGAAAAAGAAGTTACAAAATATTTAAATAAAAATAAAGTTGAAAAATTAGTAATTGAAGAATATAAAATTTTTAGAAATATTATTACAAAATTAATTAATGAAAAAATTAAATATATTTCTTTTATTTATGGTGGGTATAAAGACCTTCATAATTTAAGTCAAATTTTAAGAATTCCACTTCCCCTTCATAATATTCAAAATTGTATTTATTGTAATGAAAATATAAAAAAAAAAGACAAAAATATTTATATTTCTGAAAACATTTTTAATGAATTATGTAAGAATTCTGAAAATAAAGTTTTTTCGTGTATGTATGGAAAAAATATAAATGGGACAATTATTTTTTGTAAAAATATTTTATATATTATATGTGCTAAAATAAGTTCTAATAAAGATATTTTATTTCAAATTGTTCATAAATTAAAAAAAACTAATATTTTATCATTTTCTGCACCTAAAGATAAAAAAATTATGAATACTTCATTAACTTTTTTATATACAAAAAATAATAGTCTTACTAATTTAATTTTAGTTACATTAAATTTATTAAATGAAATTAAATTAAGTGAGTTTCTTAAAATGTGTTATAAATTTGATATTTGTAATTAAAACTAATGAAATTGAATTTTAATTATAGATTATTTTTTTTTATAATAATGGAATTAAATTAAAGGATTTGAGAAAAAAATACATTGTTAAATTTTAATATTATTCTAATTAAGGATTAATAAATTCATTTTAAAAATATCAAAAAATATTTATCCTTTTTTTTAGATCACCAAATTGTTTTAAACTTTTATTTAGTTCTTCATTATTTTTTTTTCTGCATATATTTATAATGATAAGGATTTTGACAATATTTTTATATTTTCTTTTATTCGATATTTTTGAAACTTTTTTTTTGAATTTTGTTAAATGATACTCATTTTTTCTATTTCAATATTCCTTCCCTTCATTTTGTTAATATATCAATTCATTTTTCTGAAATATCAACAACATTATAGTCAATTATCAACAATATATAATATACAAAAATAATATTGAATTATTCTTTTATTTTTCTTTTTTATCACCTATATTAAATTTTATGATAATATAATTAAATATATTAAATAAATATATTATTTAAAACAATTCTATAGAAATAATTAAAATATAACATCAATAAATAAAGAATAAATAATTGTAAAATAGAAATAAAAATGTTAACAAATGAATCAAATAATAATTTACAAAACAAAAGATTTTCATCACCAATGGAAAAAAAAAATACAATAAATAATCAAGATGATGAAATCTTAAATACAAATCCAAATCTAGAAACACATACAAATAGAAAAAAACAAAATATAATACAATCATACAGAGATTTAATAAATTCATATTCACTAGAAAGAAAACAATATAACAACTTATATGAAAATAAAACAAGAGCTATTCCATCAACGAATTTACAACATACATATTTAAAAAATCAAGAAAATTATAATAAATATATAAAAAATAAAGCATATAATAAAGGATTAAAATTAGAAGGTAACAAAGAATTTGAAGGAATTCCAGTTCAACAATATTTAAATGAAATTGAAAATTATAGAGAAAATATAAATAGATTAATAAAACATAATGATTGGTATTATATTTACCCAGATGAAAATACTAATAATGAAAATAAAATGAAATTAACTCCTCTTCCTAGTAAAAGTAGATTATTAATGAATACTAATAAAGAAAAAAGAGAATTTAATTCTGCTGAAAGAAATGCTGTAATGATGAGAAGAGTTGAATATACTCATTCTTTAATTACTGATTCTGGCAAAGTAAAAAAAAAAAGGAAATTGGATATAGAAAGAGAAAAAATTTATTTAATTATGAAATCTGCTGTTTTAACTATTGAAGATTGGTGGCTTGATATGTTAAAGAAAAAAAAAGAAAGAGAAGAAAAATTGAAAAATATAATTGAGAATAATAGTGATACTTTAAAAAACTTTTTTAATAATTTAGAAAATATGTATTATATGAAAAATAAAAATGAAGAAAAAAGGAATTTAATGATTGATTTTTTCAGAAGATTATTAAAAATAAAGGAAAAATATGATATAAAGAAAAAACTTTTAAATAATAATGTAAAAATACAAAATGTTGATAGAGATAATGATGTACCAGAAATTTTAGGTCCAGAATATATGGTTGAAATATGGAAAAATGAAGAAGAACTTTTAAAAAAAAAAAATGAAAATAATAATAATAATAATAATTACTATTATCATACAGAAAATAATCTTAATGCAAATAATAAATTAAAAAAATCAATATCACCTAAAAGGTTTAATCAATATATTAATACAAGTAATAATAAAACACAATTAAAAAATAGTCATATTTCTAATTCAAATTCTAAAAATCTTATGATATCTGATGATAATAGTTCATTTAATAGAAAAAGTACAAGGATTGGTGTTTTGAAAAATTACAATAAAAAAAATTCAAAATCAATGAGAGATAATTATAATAATAATTTTAAAGAAAACCAAAAAAGTAAATCTAATAATAATAAATTAAATAAAATTAACATTAAATCTAGTGATAAATATAATAACAATCCTAAAGATAAAATTAAAGATATAGACCAAAAATTTAAATTTGTTTTAGAAAAAAGTAAAGATTATTTAAATCTAGAAAATAATAAAAGAAAAATAAATGAAAATAAAAAAAAGCCAAATAAATATAATAATATAAATAATAATAATTATAAGAATTCAAAAAAATATAATGCAGAAAATAATTTGAATAATGATAATGATGATAACTTTAATTCAAACTATATTAATTCTCAACCATATAAAACTGAAAATAGGTTTAATAATAATTATT
>JAEEGK010016904.1_pt1 | contig 15972 bp, 15 predicted proteins | sample 8958771 | NCBI WGS metagenome assembly JAEEGK01 (sample SAMN16246547, study PRJNA631951) | gut metagenome | biome: gut microbiome; feature: rumen; material: SC-attached | host: Bos | place: Iran: Karaj | collected 2018-10
TTTTTCGACCACCTTCACGAGAAAGAATACTCATCTTCTTTATTTAAGCCAAATCACCTTCTATTGTTCTATCTGTCATTTTAACCTTTTCCGACATCTTTTCCGACATTGCATTTGCAAAAAGTGCTGAATTCTCAGCAATAAAAATCCAAAATAATCCTCTGACGTTCTGACATTTCTTTTACGACATCCTTTACGACATCTTTTACGAAATGGCCTTTGCGGATAAGAATGGATTGGCAATAATCAATTCAAGGATAATCCTCTGACGTTCTGATATTTCTTTTACGCCACCTTTACCGCCATTTTTACCGCCATTTTTACCGCCAACTTTTGGGTCATTTGCCTTTTTAAGAGCGTATTCCCCATATTATTTGTATTACTCATATTGATATAATCTGAGCTATAAGTCTAAAAAACATGAATTATACCCAATATATTGCTCGTATCATCATGATATAAGATCTCTCCTACATTAAATTTCTGTCAATATTGACACTTTTTTAATGTATGAACTGCGTTTCCATGGTCAAAAAATATAATAATAAGGCTGTATTTTAACATTGTATTGAGAGCCATCTCAATCGTACCAATGTTTATGTGTCGGCTGATAGATTTCTTTCTAAATAGACATCCAAATGCATCAAAAAACTGAAATATTTTCATTTTTTGACGTTATAAATTATTAATTTTACGATTTATTGATAACATAATGAGATATTCTTTGTATCTTTGTACCCAATAAAACGATTTATAATGGAAGATAATAAAGATCTGAATCGTATCAAGGTTATGCTGGCTGAAAAGAAGCGCACGAACAAGTGGCTGGCAGAACAACTTGGTGTAAATGCTGCAACAGTAAGCAAGTGGTGTACTAATTCTTCTCAACCATCATTAGATATGTTGAGTAAAATTGCCGATGCTTTGAATGTGGACTATACCGAGCTCGTTAGAATAAAGCGCAACTTGGGCGAAGAAGAAAAGTAGAACAATGGCCTACAATAAGGATTCACATATCAAATCTGTGGAGGGCGTTAAGGCGTTCTTCCATCATCTTGTGGATGAACGTAAACTGAACTTCCATCCTGATGATGACGTCGAAGATTACGTCAGCTACGATGAAAAGACGCCATCCTTAACCAAAGAGGAGGTGGAAGTATATAATCGGCTGATGAAAGAGTCGTTTAATGTATGTGATGCCACAGGTGTAGATATTTACGAAATTGGGTTACAAGAAATTCAAGAAGCCTTAGAAGTTTAGTTACATTTGATAATGACATGGATATATTACAGAATACGAAAGAAAATATAGATTGGGAAGGAACTTCTTGGGTTGTCAAGAAGTTCTCTCATCCCGAAAGGACTATTCGCCTTGCCACTTCATTCAGTGGAATAGGCGCAATAGAATATGCTCTGAAAAGACTCGGATTAAAGACCGAAATAGTCTTTGCTGGTGACATAGATAAAAATTGCAAGACAACATATTTTGCCAACTATAATATAAAGGAAGAAAACTGGCATACAGACATCCATCTTTTTAACGCTAAACCATACAAAGGAAAGGTGGATTTGTTTGTTGGTGGCGCACCATGTCAGGCATTCTCAATAGTTGGTGACCAACGAGGATTTGAAGATACGAGAGGAACGCTCTTTAGAGAATTTGCACGTGTGGTTAAGGAGTGTATGCCAAAGGTCTTTATTTTCGAGAATGTTCAAGGGCTGTTTAAGCATGATAATGGACGCACATGGGAAGTTATCAGAAAGACATTTGAGAATTATTGTGGTTATGATATACATTACCAACTTCTTAACGCAAGAGATTATGGAGTGCCACAAACGAGAGAAAGGCTTTATTGTATTGGTTTTAGGAAGAAGACAAAATTTAAATATCCAGCTCCAATAGAGTTGGCTTATCGAATGTATGATTTCATGGAAGATTATACAGATAGCCCTTTCTATTCTTCAAAACAAGGGAAAAAGTATCTTACATTAAGCCAAGAGCATCGTGAGAAACTTATTGATGGATATGAGAAAGAATCTTCTTTAGATTTCATATTTGACATTAAAGAGGTTGAAGATAAATATTATCTGTCTGAGAAGGTTGCTAAATATGTTTTAGCTGGAGGTACAAAAACCTTCAAAACCTCAACTAAAACAGACCTTGACATCGCACGCCCTCTTCTACAGTCTATGCACAAGATGCACAGAGCTGGAGTTGACAATTATGTTACTTACAAAAAAGAGAAAGGCATCAATGGCATCAGGAAACTAACGCCAAGGGAATGTCATCGTCTTATGGGCTTTCGTGATGATTTTAATATAGTAGTTGCAAACACCGCAGCTTACATGCAGGCTGGAAATAGCATTGTTGTTGATGTATTGATGGCAATACTGAAACAACTTGATATTACAAAATATGGAGTAAATGAGAAATAAATATCAAAACATACAAAATAGCAAAACCAACATTGATTCGGTCAACAACTGGCAGGATTTTATGTTTACCTATCCCGAAAGAACTATACGACTTGGTACTTCTTTCAGTGGAATAGGTGCTATTGAGCACTCTTTTCACAGGTTGGGGTTGAAATGCCAAATCCAGTTTGCTGGTGACATAGACGAGAATTGTAGGAAGGCTTATTTTGCCAATTATCCAATTTCGGAAGAAAGATGGCATTCTGATGTGCATGATTTTAATGCAACAAAGTATTACGGAGAGATAGATCTCTTGGTTGGTGGCGCACCATGCCAGGCTTTTTCCTTGCGAGGGAAACACGGCGGCTTCGATGACACAAGAGGCACCTTATTTAGAGAGTTTGCCCGAATTGTTAAAGAGTGCCGTCCCAAAGTTTTTATATTTGAAAATGTAAAAGGGATGCTTAGCCATGACAAAGGAAGGACATGGCAAGTCATAAAGAACACTTTTGAGGATTACTGTGACTATGATGTATATTATCAGGTTCTAAATGGAAAGGATTATGGTATTCCTCAAAGCAGAGAGAGATTGTATTGTATTGGCTTTAGAGAAGATACGGAATTCAAATACCCATGCCCTATACAACTTGATAAGACAGTTTATGATTTTCTTCAGAATGATTTCGACACAAAGTATCTCCTAAAACAGAAAGGAGTCAATTTTATCACTCGGAGTATTAATTACGAGAAAAGCTACACTCAGGTCAATGGTGATATTATGCTTTGTCAAAAGAGAAATCAACAATTTAACTGGCATGGAGATTTCGTGTTCCATCCCAAACTAAAATCAGATACCCGAAAGCCTGAGGATGATGTATATCTTTATAAAGTTGCGGACTACGAAGAAGATTATTACGTATCCCATTTTCCTGAACGTTATGCTTTAACCGCATTGACGGATTCCTGTGCCCACATGAGCAAAGTCGCAATAAAAGACATCGACATCCACTATGGCAGGTTTAGAAAGTTCACTCCAAGGGAGTGTTTAAGAATGATGGGATTTGATGACACTTTCAAGATAGTTGTTTCAGATACGGAAACATATAGGCAAGCAGGAAACAGCATTATTGTAGATGTTCTGATGGCTCTGCTAAAACAAATGGATATAACTAAATATGGAGTATAATGGCAGATTTGATATGTAGATGGAGAAATGGCACACCTCAAAACGTTGTTGAGGTTGTTAATTCGATGCCACATCACGAAATGCCTGAGTGGCAATTTAAGGATTATATGCTCAAATCAGTATGGGGCAAAGGATTTGCGAGGACTGTATATCAGTTTGCCTCGCAGCTGGCACTCTATTATATTTCTGATGATGGCATATATCATCCTCGATTCGATCATGACATAAATGCATTAGAAGCAAAGGACTATATGGAGCGCTGGTTGCCAAGATACTATATCCCAAATCCATATGTGTCGTCCGATGGTTTCAACAAGATTGATTGTCCAACATTCTTCCTGAAGAAACTTTATGACTATACGGTTAAACATCCAAATTGTTCTTACGCTGAAGCTTATAAGGAATGCTTCCACGAGACTGCAAAGAACAACGATGATATAATTCGGAACTATATAAACAGCTACTCAAAAGTTCTGCTCTTCCAAAAGGACGGAACGCTTAGTATTACCAATGTAAACCCCGACAAAGTATTTAACAACATGGACAGAAATGATAGAAAAGCTTTTTTTGACAGCTTTAATCCTAATTCGATTGTAACAAAGGTGAACTTAAAGGATTCGACTTATCGCCCTTACATCACCGCCATTAAGTCTAAACCGTTCCTTTTACTGGCTGGTATATCAGGTACAGGAAAGAGCCGTATAGTCAGAGAACTTGCACGTGCTTGTTGGGATGAAGGCAGCGCAGAATTCAAAGCGCAGAAGCCGAAGAATTTTGAAATGGTGCAGGTGAAACCCAATTGGCATGATTCCTCAGAACTGATTGGCTATGTCAGCCGAATAGATGGCGTTCGATACGTTGTTGGTCCATTTCTGAAATTCATGGTAAAAGCCATCAATGACCCTGATACTCCTTATTTCCTCTGTCTTGACGAAATGAACCTGGCACCTGTAGAACAATATTTTGCAGAATACCTTAGCGTGGTAGAAAGCAGAAAACGTCAGGAGGACGGCACCATCACAACTGACCCCATAGTGGACTACTCGAACACGGATGAATATAAAAGTCTTATCGACCAGCTATTCCCTGATGATGACACCCAGCGCAGCCAGTATCTGACAGAAAAAGGAGGTAAGCGTCTGAGTATTCCGACCAACTTGATTGTAGTAGGAACAGTCAATATGGACGAGACCACATTCTCGTTCTCACGAAAGGTACTTGACCGTGCTATGACCATCGAAATGAACGAGGTCAATCTAAAAGGTGGACTTGACCGCCGTCATGAGAAGATAGGCAAACTTGAAAAGGATGATCTTGTGGGTGAAGCCGTAGAGGGAGTTGACGTGTATGACAAATATGAAGATGTCTGCAATACGGCGATAACTTACCTTGAAAAAATAAATGATAAACTGGAAGGCACGCCGTTCAAGATTGCGTACCGTACAAGAAATGAGGTGCTGTTATATGTCATTAACAACCTGCCTTACAACAAAATTGAAGGTGATGACGAATCAACCTACAAGATTGAGTTTGTTGTCGCCCGTGCCTTGGACGAGATAACGAACATGAAAATCCTTTCGCGCATCGAGGGCGATGAGACAAAAGTAACAACCACTTTCCTAAAGGAACTTGGCGATACCATTCATGACGGACTAGAAGCTGTGTTTGCTGAATTGTTTGACGAGGATGATGATGACGTTTATACGTCAGTATCTCTCGCCAAGTTGGAAGAAATGAAGGAACGGCTTAAATCAGGTTACACCAGTTTTTGGAGTTAAGCGAACATGGAACTTCTGACGATAGAACATAGGGACTTCACCATGAGCATCGAATGTAGTAAGTTCGATGCTATTTGGGATAAGGCTGTGAGAAACGTGGGGGAAGAGAATCTGACCTCGACTTACTCATGGTCGGATGGTGTTGTGTCTGTGGTCAGACAAGATGAAGATGGTAACGAGCAGTCCATCAGTCATGGCGAGGTAGCACCAGCCGTATTTTTTGACAATGCCGAATATCCAATATGGGTAGAGTTCGGGAATCATGTCAGGAGCGCACGTTTCGGTAGTATCCTTCAAAATGACAATGAGAATTTCAGTTTCCGAAAGGGCATCCTTGCAGGATTCATCAACTATGGTAACGATATAGGCAAGAGTGAAATCCTCATTGATTATAAAGTCGGTTCAGAGTTTCGGCACTTCCGCTTTGGCTTTGATGTACTCAGTACCAAACTCAACTATCATGAGCACTGGCGAAAGATTATAGAAGACATAGAGAGCGAATACCGCATGTTGTCGCTCGACTACATGAGGCGCACTTTTCATGGCTTCTCACCTGACACAGAAGGCGAGACACCAGAGCTAATATGGTGGAGCATCTTTGCTGGGGAACAAAAGAAGTTTATTAGCGCCGTTAAGAGTATCATAGAGCGGCCACGTCATAGGCTTCATGGCATTGAAACCTACCTGCGTGCCGATAAATTAACAAGGATTCCTACATCTATAGAGAATGAGTTGGCTGAACACCGCAAGGAACAAGCACACCTCTACAGAGTAGAACAGCAAGTACAGAGCAACGACACACAAGAAAACCGATTCCTGAAGCATGCCCTTGGGCAGATAACGACTAAGTATGAAGCGTTGAAGAAACGGATAGAAGCAATAAAAGGAGCATCTGACCCTTTCAAGGAAGAAATGCAGACCATGTTCGATACGTTGAAACATCTTCAAAGAAATCCTTTCTTTCGCACAGTAGGACGGTTCAAGGGAATGAATCAGGAAAGCATGGTTCTACAAAAGGCTTCGGGCTACAATCAAGTATATCGGACATGGAATTTGCTGAGGCGTGCCTATTCTCTGAACGATGGAATCTATAGACTTCAATCAAAAGACATCGCAACACTTTATGAAATATGGTGTTTCATAGAAGTGAGTCATATTGTTAAAGAATTGCTGGGCACAGATGTGGACGTTGATCATCGTAATCGAATGGAAATGAACGGAATCTTCACATGGGAACTTGGAAAAGGTGAACATTCTCGAATACTTTTCAAGAAGGATGATGTGGAATTGGCAGAACTTGTCTATAATCCCAAACATACGGACAAGGAAAATGATTCTGTCAGCATGGAGAATCTTTACGTTCCTACCGTTGCTCAAAAGCCTGATATCGTCTTGCAGCTGACCAAGCATGACCAGCAGAAGGACATGAAGATGACCTATCTGTTTGATGCCAAATATCGAATAGAAGGAAGAGTGAACGGTGTTGACACACCACCGGAAGATGCCATCAACCAAATGCACCGCTATAGGGATGCTATTTATTATAAGGAACATTCCTCGAAAGAACTGAAAAAAGAAGTCATTGGCGGTTACATTCTCTTTCCTGGTGATGGACAGAAAGCCGACGTGGAAGTGTCAAAGTTTTACAAGACCATTGAAGAAGTGAATATCGGCGCATTCCCATTACGCCCGAAAGACATAGAAAACAGAGAGTTGCTTGTACAGTTCATCGAATCGCTGATAGGAAAGGCTTCTACAGAGATCCTTGACGACAGTATTCCGCAGAAGGGACTCTATTATACCCATGATGAGCCGAAGGATGCCGTTTACATGATTCTCACTTTGGATGAGGAAGTGAACCAAGATGTGAATGCAGTATTGGAAGGACGTGCATCAACAATCATTATGGGACGTAAGGGCATGGAAGAAACAAAGGATATTCAGTCTGTCCGATATATCGCACCCATCATCCCAGGTGGTCATATCGAGGGCTATTATAAAGTAGTCAAGGCCAATCTTGCCCATGTGGACAATGAGAAATTTCCAATCCGTATAAAGTTTGATATTGCCGACTGGAAGGAACTGCAACAGCCTGCAAAGTTTGGAATGGCAAGAGCTGCTTATCGAGGTTACTGCAAGACCCGTGACGAATTCTTCCGACTTTGTCGGGAGCAAATGATAATTGACAAGTTATGAATGACATTAAAACTTCAAAACAATATGAATCCAATCAAGAATTTTCCCACTCCACTGGACGTTATGAGAGATGGTCAAGAATTTGAGTGTCTTGTGGGACATCAGTTTGCCCCCAACTTTAATATAGTTGGAGAACTCAGACGCAGTATCGCAGAGGTGGAGGCAACAAGAAAAAAATATGTACTCTGTTATGTTGCCAATGTCGTTAGAGGTGGTATAAACAATGCCATTGATAATTCTGATGATTTACCGTTTAATGAAATGGTGAATTCTGTTCCTGCGGATGTAAAAGAAGTGGATGTCGTACTTGTAACACCTGGTGGACTGGCCAATCAGGTAAACAATTTTGTGACAGCACTCCGTCCCCGTTTTGAGAAAGTAAACTTTATCTTGCTAAATATGGCTATGAGTGCTGGAACAATCTTCATTATGTCTGGCGATGAGATAATCATGTCAAAACAATCAAAGTTCGGTCCGATTGACCCACAGATACCCAACAGAGAAGGAAGATTTGTTCCAGCGCAATCAATTTTATTGGCATTGGAAGATATTAAAAAACGAGGGGAGGAAAAGCTAAAACAACATATGCAACCCGATTGGACGGATGTACAATTATTACGAAACATTGACCTACGGGATATTGGAATGGCTCAAAGCGCAAGTAAATATTCAACAGATATGGTCAAGGATTTCCTAATTAATTATAAATTTAAGACTTGGAAGAGCCATTCATCAACAGAAGTAGAAGTAACAGATGAAGATAAAAAGAATCGTGCTGATAGAATAGCTAGTTTGCTTTGTGACCACAGCGAATGGAAGAGTCATGGTCATGCTATTAACAGAGATGTGGCATGGAATAAATGCAGATTAAAAATCACACATTCAGAATCCATCGAAGGTCTTGACCGAGCTATGAGGCGCATGTGGGCTTTATTTTATTGGCTGTTTGAGAATACTCCCATGGTTAAGATATTCTTATCTCAAAACTATTGTATCATCAGAAGTGCAACTGTGAATGTTCCAATGCAAATGCCCAGATAGCCATGAAGAATCTAAAAGACACTTTACATGAAGTTGGCTTTTCAAACGAACTAATTGATGCAATTAGTGCGACACCACAATTGGAAAGTCAGGAAAACAATGTCAATGACACACGTTATCAGACATTTGAGTGTAATATGACCAGCTCAACAGAAATAAACATGAGCGAGAATCCTAATACCTATAATTATTATGGGAATGAGACGAAGTAAGATTATTATAACAAGAATGTTGCTATTCATATCGATTATGCCTTGCTTGGTATAGTCTGATTTGACAATGACATTGGGCACCATCGAACCATGTCCAACAATAGCACATTCCAGTTTATCCTACTTGATAAGGTATTTGGAAGAACATGGCATGAAGTTTTGTTAGAGCCTATCGATGCTACATTAAAGACCTAAGGACATTAGTGTCCCGTTAAAATTGGGACGAGTTAAATATTAATCAAATAACCCCGGAATAAGGGGGCCAGATTGCTCTTTGAAATCATTGGAATAAGTCTTATCAAACAGTTCTCCGAGCGGAGTCTTGTCCGTAAGTGACATGCTGAGGATTTGCAAGACTTCATAGGTCGAGCGTTTCAACTTCATGTCATGCTGGACAATCGCCACGAGACAGTATGCAGTGATGGCCGCACTGATCTGTATTCTGACAGCGTTCTCAGTAGTTCCCCAGAACTTCTTGATTTTGAGGTGCTGCTTGAGCCACTTGAAGAACAGTTCTATCTGCCATCGGTTCTTGTAGAGGTCGGCTACCTGCTGGGCTGTCAAGTCCATCGCGTTGGTCAGGAACATGAATTTCCTGTCTTGTCCTTCGTCATAGAATCGGACGAGGCGCAGATGTTCGGGATAGTCCTTGACACTCTTATAGACCGTCAGTTCAATCTTGGCATCGGTGAGTATGTTCTTCGGCAACCTCCGTTTCCACTTGACGCATCTGTATTGCAGATTTGTCTTGGCTCTGACAACGAAGAAGGACTCCATCCGTTGTATGCGGTAAAGCTCCTTGAAGTTGTTATAGCCTCGGTCAAATATGTAGTAAGCATCTGTCTCATAAGGGATTGCCTTCATGGCCTTGGAGTCATGGACAGAAGCGGTAGTGATGTGATAGAAGGCTGGCACTTGTGCTTCCAGATCATAGAGGACATGAGCCTTGACACCGCCTTTCTTCTTGCGGAACTTCGCCCACCAAAACACAGAGAGACATAGCGGTATCGTCGTTGAGTCGAAGGCATAGACCTTTCCACCGAGCTTGAATATGCTCTCTGCACGTTTCTCTCGTGCCTGCGACATCATGTAGAATGCAAACTCCTCAAAGATGCGGTAGTCACGGTTCTGATTGGCGGTTGCAAGTGTCGTCTTTGCTATGGGCTTACGTCCCAAGCCGAGATGGAAGCACTTGGACCGATGGGCTTCTATAGCCACTATCACGTCGCGCAGACTCTCACGGTTACTGAGTTGGCCGAACATCAGCGCCAGAAGTTGGTTCCAGCAGGTGAGATGCTTGACATACTTGTTTCCATCGTACTTGTCAACAAGACGACGGAACTTGTCATTGTTCAGAAACTCTATCAGTTGTGCGAATACATATTTGTCTTTGTTCATCTGCAATCCCTATTAAAAGGCTGCAAAATTACAAATTCAAATCGTCGCGCACTTAAAACTGCTCGTAAAAGACTTTATTTCAGCGATTTCAAAGAACGATTAGTCCACTTTAACGGGACAGTAGTGACCTAAGGAATAAGTTATTCTAACAATGGAGCAAAAAGAAATTCTAAACAGTCTCGTATTAGATTATAATGAAGGGAAATTGTCTGCTCTCGTAGGAGCTGGCTTTTCTAAAAACGTTTCTCCTCTATACCTGAGTTGGAACGAGTTACTTGTTGATATGTATAAAAAGGTGTATTCTGAAGAAATTGAAAAGTTCTATCAGAATTACCTGCACTTCAACAAAGGGGGTACTACCATTATGCCAAGTGACAAGGAGATTAAAGAAGAGTATGTAAAGAGCAGATTAAAAAATGAAGATTTACTTGGTCTCGTTTCCAAATACATTAGAAAGTGTGGATTTCGTGAGGCGGTTGATGTATATATCGAAAAACATACTCCGGTCATTTCTATAAACAATGATGAGATTATTCTAGAAACAAATGAGAGCAAAACGCTATTAGAAAAGTCTCTCTTATCGGCCCAATTAGAATTGGTTAAGTGTAGTAAATTCTTAAATATCTACACTACTAACTATGACAACTTAATTGAAACAGCTAATAAACTAACGGATAGTAGTGTATTCGAGAAAGAGGCAATAATTACATCAGAACGGCTTTCGAATAAGGTTAGCAAAAAGAATATCATCAAAATACATGGAAGTCTGAGAGAGAATGATACATTCGGTTTTGATGGAGATAACAACCTTTGTTATATCATAGCGCAGGAAGATTACGATACCTATTTTAATAAGCATGAGGCGTTTTCTTATATGATGCGTATTGCTATGTTATCAGGTAAGTTCTGTCTGCTTGGTTTCTCTGGCACTGATGCTAATTATTTAGCATGGTTAAAATGGATGAGGGAAATCATTGTCAAAGAAAAGAATAACACTGATATTAAAATCTACCTTATTTCTGTTGAGAAGCCATCTAGTTCTGAAGAATTATCCTTATTCAACAAAAATCATCATATTGAAGTCTTGTACCTTTGGGATGAACATGTTCTGACAGAAATTGGTTTTACTGATGATGAAATAGATGGGTATAGGGAAAAAGTGAACAACGGAAGACTCTATAATGAAGATTACAGAAAGGTTGTTACGAATTTCCTTACCTATTTACACAAAAACACGACTGATGGCTCAGAAACGACTCGTTATTCGACAGCATCTGATAAAACAAATGAAGCCAATTTGCAAAATAACAGTGAACAAGCATCCTACAGACAACTTTGGATAGATGCGTCTGATAAAATCGAAAACAAGGAATCAATCAATGAAATATTCGAAAGGATTTTACAAGCTACCCCCAATAATAGACTGTGCAAGATTGTATATCCCCAAGAACGGGTAATCTCACATTTCAAGAGAATGAAGCAAGCTGAGTTCACTCCAACCGAAGCAAAACTCTTCTCTCTAGCCGTAAAAGAGACAGGACAGTTGCCTGCTTTCTTTGAGGGGAATGTTCATGATAATGAGATTCTTCAGAAATGTGCAAATTGGGCAGAGTTGTGTATGCGCGAAAGCACGCTCAATGGCGATTTCTCAAAAGTTGAAGGAAATTCGGATTTCGCAAGTTATGAAAATATAATTCGATTGTTTTTTTCTTTAGATTTCACAAATGCCAAGATGGAATTAAAAGAATGGAGGCCATCCGATTATAGAATCCAAAATCATGCCATGCTTGCTTCTCTGTATAGAGAATATTTGGACGATGCAAGAAGTGATATTGCCGCATATATCGAGTCGGAAAACATACCCACAAGAGAGAAACTATATGCGTCATACATGGGTAATTATATTTCAGGAGAATGGTTTAACCGCCCATATGATTGTAGGCAATATTACGACAAAGGTTATGATGGACAAGGTGATCTACAAGCTTTTATTTTACATGAAATAACCCCGAAACCAGAAAAGCCAAACACTTTGGGGTGGATTGGTACATCTTATAAATTGGGAGTCCAGAATTCTCATATTATAAAGAGTCTAAAATACATTCTATTCTTGTTAGAAAGCGGTCTCCTGCCCAATTATTATGGAACTTATTTCCTATCCATACAAGATTGGTACGTAATTGCGCATAATCTGCTACGCTACTTCCCATTTCCATGTTTCTTCTACTCATGCACCTATAGCGATAAAAATGTATTAAGACGTATAGGTCAAGAATTTGCATATTGTAAAGCTTTGTTGGAAGAAAACAAAACCTTGCTTGTTAAGTCGCTGATGGCATTAACAAATCCAGATACACCTCAATTGTTCAGAACAGGACTATCTATCATGTCAGCTAGACTATATATGGCAGTAGATGAGAATATTTGGTTTGAACCATATAAGGAGAATGTTGCAGATGTGTTTTTTAATGATGTCATAAATAGTTCCAACAATGAGAGCTTACTCGAAAATTTTAGGATGGGTGTTGGTGCGCTGAAGACTCGAGAGCATTCAATATACATCTTCAAGAACATCCTATATCATTTCAATGATGCGCCTGAGACTTTCTGCTCAATCATTAGTAATAATTTGGGAATAAAGCATATTGGAGACGAGTTTGACCAAGAAATCGATGGATTATTGCTTGATACAATAAAAAACACAGACTCTGAACGAATAATCGAATTTGTTTATTTGATTAAGTCAGAAATTAGTATTAGCAAATCCGTTGAAAAGGCGATAGTACAAAGAATAAATGAAATATCAGACAATAATTTGTCAGAGAATCCTTTTATTTTGATGTATATGCTTTTACTTCTTAAAGGAGATGTAAACTCACAAAAAAGGATAAAACAGAAATTTCTTAAAACCAATATCTGGCATTGTGGTCTTATGAATGATGGAAATGGATTCTCGGATCCTAAATATATTAGAATGAATATTATCGGTAATGAATTTGAATGGACTGATGAGGAGTTTGAACTCATTAAGGCAAACCTTGATACGAATATCTCAAAATTCAAACCATTCCAAGATAAAATGAGGGACAACCCATTTTTACATTCAAGCAGAATACAATATCTCTACGACATCAAACAATATATAGACGGTTTATCTGACGAAAGAAAGGATCTCTTAAAGCATATTTATAAGACTATACAAGAATTACTTGATGATGCATCAAATGGATATTCTTTTGAAAATGAATTGTTATCTGATCAATCAGCCGACATTAGCAATGCCATAAAACTTTTAGAAAACGATATAAAGAACTTAGGCTTAGAAGCAAACTTGGATGATTTTAATCTACTCCTTGATAGGGCAATTCTGATGCAGGTTAGTGCAATGAGAACAAATCTTGGAACGATTCATCATATTATTCGTTATCACTATAATGAGCTGGAGAAATATGGCCTTCTCAACAGAATTCATTCAATGTTAAGAGTTTATCAAAATAAAGTTGATCGCTTTGGAGATTTGAATATTGACATTTACTGGGTTTTCAATCATTTACATGGTATAGCCAAACAATTTGAAAATAATGGTATTAGTGATGATGTTACAAATTTTTGGCTTACAGATGAATGGGTAACTAGATTTGTGAGTTTTTCGAACTAATCCTTGACCCCAAACTGGCACATAAATAGGCAGCTCTGACCATTGAGGATGGGGCTGCCTTTGTTTTTGGAGAGCAAGTAAAACTGTCAATCAGTACCCTAACTGACCATAGGTATTTTCATCTACGATGTCCATATTGAGATTGAGAATCCTGGTATAATGCCTCCGCAGATGACACCTGATAACATTCGCCTGCCTCACATATCATATCCATACAATCCGCTTATAACTAATGTTCTGTATAGCACGACCTATATTGAGAACTGGGGTTCAGGTGTGAAGCGCATCATGGAGGCTTGCCAAAAGAGAGGCGTAGCTGCACCTGCATGGTCTATCAATGGCGGTTTTGTAGTGGTGACATTCATGAGACCAGCAATGGGTGATAACCAAAGTGATACTCAACATGATACCCAAGGTGATACTCAAGATGACACTCAAGAAAGAAATCTTGATAAATGGATAGAAAATCAGATCAGACAAAATCCTCAAATCACAACAGAGGAACTTTCTAAATTAAGTAAAAAAGGAATAGCAACTATAAAACGGCACATTGCTAAGATGCCACATATCCGTTATGTGGGTAGTGGCTATAGTGGTCATTGGGAGGTACTTGACAAAGAATAAAACCACTGTCACTGACGTTTATCAACGTGTGGTGGTATATGCTGGTGCACTGTTTGTGCAAAAGGACTTTGACGAATCTTTCCAGCAGTTTCTCTATATGTTCCTCATCCAAGGAAGAAGCAACAGCGTGACAGGTTTGGCCATTACAAATAAACTTGGGGCAAGCTTATGGTAGACTTGGGACAGCTTGGGACAAGGATGTTGAAAACCGCACGTTTGTCAGTCGTTGCCTGCCTCAGGGTTGTAACTTGCGATGCTTAGGTTTCCACGCTTGGATATATCAAATGGTGTGTCCTTACTGAATACGTCGGGCAACTGTGTGGCGGCGTACATCAGTTTTTGCCTGTCTGTAGTGAATTCGAGGCCAGACTTTTTGCAGTAATTCTCCACAATCTGCAACCTCGTTTCAAGGTGGCTATGTCCGACTCGGTGCAGATGTTCAGCTCGTTGAAATCTGAGTCCACGTAGTGCTCGGGGTCTTTTGGCAGAAGAGCATATACCTTCTCTTCCGTGTAGCCTTCCTGTTCATAGAACTTTTGGTACTGCTCTGGTGTCAGTTCCAAGAAGTCCTCATCCTTCGGCATGAAGCCTAAAGCCATTATCTTTGTGACGGCCGGCCCGGCACCAAATAGTATGTCGAAAAGATTCATTATTTTGGCAATTTGATTGAAATGTTATTCCATAACTACAAAAAGGTGCAGGTATGTTGTATGCCTGCACCTTTTTGATAAATTTATTTTTTTATTTCACCTCCTCGAAGGCGGCGTCTTGGATGTTGTCGTCGGTCTTCGGGCCTTCTTGCTGAGGACCTTGCTGGCCGCCGAATCCTGCGCCGCCGTTGAAGTCGGCACCGGGCTGTGCGCCGGCCTGCTGATACATCTTGGCGCTGGCAGCCTGCATCACCTGGTTCAGGTTGTTGATGGCGCTGTCGATGGCTGCGATGTCACCGCTCTTATGGGCCTCTTTCAGTTGGTTCACTGCGGCTTCCACGTTGGCTTTGTCGGCACCCAGTTTGTCACCGTTCTCGTTGAGGAAGGTCTCGGTCTGGAAGATCATCGAGTCGGCCTGATTCATCTTGTCGATGCGTTCGCGTTCGCGCTTGTCGTTTTCGGCGTTCTTCTCAGCCTCGGCTTTCATGCGCTCAATCTCTTCTTTGCTCAGGCCAGATGAAGCCTCAATGCGGATGGCTTGCTCTTTGCCGGTAGCCTTATCCTTGGCAGACACTTTCAGAATACCGTTGGCGTCGATGTCGAAGGTCACCTCAATCTGAGGCACGCCACGGCGTGCGGGAGCGATGCCGGTCAGGTTGAACTGTCCGATGCTCTTGTTTTGTGCGGCCATCGGGCGCTCGCCTTGCAGCACGTGGATGGTCACCTCGGTCTGGTTGTCGGCAGCGGTCGAGAAGGTCTCGCTCTTCTTGTAGGGGATGGTGGTGTTGGCGTCAATCAGTTTGGTCATCACACC
>JAEEGK010016906.1_pt1 | contig 15971 bp, 15 predicted proteins | sample 8958771 | NCBI WGS metagenome assembly JAEEGK01 (sample SAMN16246547, study PRJNA631951) | gut metagenome | biome: gut microbiome; feature: rumen; material: SC-attached | host: Bos | place: Iran: Karaj | collected 2018-10
TTAGCGGAGTCGTGATAACGGAGGCGCCGTTGTTGCCTTTGTCATCATAGGTGTACCAGTAATCGCCAATTTTGCTTTCGTTGTCGCCGTCTTCAAAATCATCGACCAAAACACCGAGACCCTGAGGCAATGTGATAGTGCCTTCGGCGGGCTGCGTTCCAGGTTGTGTTGTCGTTCCTGAATCGGCAGGAGTCGTTGTGGAGTCCCGCGATGGAATAGAATCTTTCCCCGCTTGGGTGTCGCTAGGATTCGTGCCCGGCTGGGCGATTTCAGGATTGCCTACGTACGGAGGTAAAGTGGAATTGTCGTCGCCACAGGCGGCAAGAGCCAACAGCGCGGCGGCTCCTAAAATGCCCATTTTTGGATAAAAATTCTTGAGTTGCATAAAGCCCTCTTAAGGTTTTTTCTTAAAAATATATTTGGAGGCCCCTTTTTTAGAAAGAAAAATAGAAGGATAATGGTAAAAGTGTACTAAGTGTTTTAGCCAAAAATGCTGGATAAATCACAAAATTCGCAAAAAAATGTTTTATTTAGGGGATTCTTTGCTTCGCTGTTGCCGCAAACTTTTTTAATTTTTTTATAGATGCGCTATTTTTCGGAAGTTTACCACGAATCGACTCAGTATATTCCCCACGGGAGCGGGGATCCGGTCATTATGCACTGGGAAAAACAGTCGTATGCCGACAAACGTTATGAGGGGTGTTCGAGGTTTCCTCTCACGGCGGGATTCATGCCGCTCCTTGCGCCTATTTCGGCGGATTATCTGAATCCGGTTTGCGTTTATGCGGTGATTCATGGTATGGATGTTCCCGATGGAGTCTATTACGTTGACCGAGACGAGGCGAAGCTTGTACAGTTGGGAGGGGCGGATGCCCGTAAGGCTATCCTTTCGGCGTTCCCGGAGCAAGAGTTTGTCAAAGAGTCGCAAACTGTTTTCCTTTATACGGGACTACTCGAAAGGGTTGTTTGGCGTTTCCGGGAGTCCGCGTATAGACAAGTGCAGATTGATGTCGGAGCGGCATGCGCCAATACGATTCTCCTGGCTAAGTCCAGAGGCCAAAAGGTATTTACGCTGGGTGGATTTGTCGATGATTCGATTGCGGTTACGCTCAAACTAGGTGCAACTGAAGTCCCCATGGCGGCAATTGCCGTTTTTCCTGAAAAAAGCATGGTCGCGTTCAATTCTGTCGATGATGGTGTCGGTGAATTAGCTTATTCGAACCATGCGGAAATGAATGCCTACGTAGGGACGGAAGAACAGACTTTTGATATCTCGCGGTATCCGTCGCGATTCATGCTGCAAAATCATTTGGAAAATATTGATGATTTGAACCTTTGCATGAAGGTGCGCCGTTTGAATGCCCAGGCGTTGCCAGGTGACGAGTTTCCGCTTACACCGTCGAAGTTCACGAACGAATATTACTTGCGCGAACTGTGGTATTTGCGTCCGGACAAGAAAGTGATTGCTCCGTTTGTTCACGGAACGCTAGACTTGGATGATTTTTCGTCGATGTTACGTTGGCTGGAACTTGCCCAGTTGAACGCCTTCGGGGCCGGGCTTATAAAAATTTGGGTTGTCGTCTTTGATGTGATGTTTGTGTATTCCGGCGTGTATCGCTATATTCCTGTACGCAAGTCCATTTATATGCAGGGCGGCTCCGCAAATCCCAAAAGATTTAACAAATGCTTTGCGGTTCCTGAACAAATTCAAAATTCCATGATGGCCGTCGTTCTTACGTCGGACTTGAATGAATCCTGCAAAGTTCTTGGCAATCGAGGTTACCGTTACATGAACCTGAACGCAGGCGTTCTCACGGAATCACTTTACGTTTCGGCCCGATTGCTTAACAAAATCGCTCGCGAAGAACATTTCTTTTACCATGATGAATTAAAAAAATTGCTTGAAATTCCGGAAACCGAAAGTATCATTTCGACGGTGCTGATCGGAAAAAGCCAGGTAAGATAGCGATTGGACTATTGAATTTTAGTCAATGGTCGTTGGTCATTAGTCTGTAGTTGTTTCTGCTTTGTTATGCTCGCCAGAGCCTGTCCTGCCTGCACTGAACAACGCCGAAGTGAGCAAAGCCGAAGTGAGCGGGCCTCTGTGCCGGGGGTGCCATTCTTCTTTTACGCAAACACTTTGAGCAGCGCGGGTGTTATGAATACGGTAATCACGCCCGCGACGCCTATGGATAAACTGCTCATGGCGCCTTGAATTTCGCCGATTTCCATCGCTTTCGTCGTGCCGAGGGCATGGCTAGCGGTCCCGATGGCAACTCCCTGCGCTACGGGATTCTTGATGCGGAAATAGCGGCACACAAGCGGCGCCGTGACGGCTCCCGTGATTCCTGTGATGACAATCGAGACTATCGTGATGGACGGAATGCCGCCAATTTGTTCTGAAAATACGGAGCCCATCGGAATCGTAATGGATTTGGGCGTCAGAGAAAGCATCAGCGTCTTGCTCAAGTTGAACATTTTGGCGCAGGCAATCACGCAGATGACGCTTGTCGCACTCCCGACTGTGATTCCTGCTAGAATCGGGAACCAGTATCTTTTGAGACTCTGTATCTGCTTGTACAAGGGAACTGCAAGCAGAACTGTTACAGGCCCGAGAAAAAACGAAATGTAGTCACCGCCGACTTTGTATGTTTCGTATTTGATACCCGTGACTGTAAGAAAGCCTATGATGAGGACTGTGGCGATGAGAATCGGATTCAATAACGGATTCCGCCATTTGTTGTTGATGAAAATTCCGATTTCAAATGCGATGATTGTGAGTATGATTCCGAACATGGTGCGTTTGCGTATTTAAACTTTGCTTTGTTTTGAGGAGTTTTTAGGCGTGGGTGTACAGTCTTTTGAATTCTTACTTAGAAGCTGTACGGTCCAACCTGTGGCAGCCATCGTTACAATCGTGAGGACTATGCAGAGAAAGAGCAATAACGGCCACCTGCTTTTCACGTCGTCGCCGACAAGCATTAGCCCAATCGCCGGCGGCAAGAAAAAGAACGAGAGCCGTTTCAAAAAGAAATCGCTCACTTCTTTAATATGATCGAGTTTTACAATTTTTAAGCATAGTAAAACGAGTAAAATGAGCATTCCGAGAATGTTGCCGGGAATAGGGACGTCTGTGCTTTTATGAATCAAATCGCCTGCGTAGCAAATCCCCAAGATGAGGGCTAGTTGTAAAAGAATTCGCATGCGGCCAAAGATAGCTTTTTGAACGTTCGAAAATTGAATTTAAAGGCCCCAAAATAGCCAAAAGTGTTACCAAATGGACGAATAACGGCATTTTGGTAACATGTTTTCTGTATAAATTAATGAATTTTCCCATTGCTTTCATTGAAATTTCAAAAAAAGTGTTACCGAAACGGAAATTTTTCTTGATTTGGTAACATACGAATGGATCGAAAATGATATTTTACTACATATAAAGTAGAAATTATGCTACCAAACATGCAAAAAAAATCATTTTGGTAGCATATTTTCTCAAAAATGTCCTATTTTCTCCCCAAAATCGGGGCGGAAACACCCTTTCTAGCGCCAAAAGCTATATTTTCTTGCATGAAGATTGTATTTATGGGAACGCCCGCGTTTGCGGCTCAATTCTTGGAGCATCTCGTTGCTTCCGATAATGAAATTTTAGCTGTTGTCACTCAGCCGGACCGCCCGGCAGGCCGCGGCCGCGTGCTTACGCCTCCGCCGGTGAAAGAGGCTGCGCTCAGTCACAATTTGCCGGTTTTGCAGCCGACGGACTTGAAGTCCCCGGAATTTGAAGCGGAACTCCGCAAGTACGATGCCGACCTGTATGTCGTCGTGGCGTATTCCATATTGCCCAAGAACATTTTGGCTGTCACGAAGTTTGGCGCCGTGAATGTTCATGGAAGCTTGTTGCCGAAGTATCGCGGTGCGGCACCTGTGCAGCGTGCCATTGCCGATGGGCTCAAGGAAACGGGCGTGACGGTTTTCCGCCTGGACGAAAAGATGGATCACGGTCCGATTCTTGCACAGCGCACGGTCGTGATTGACCATCAGGATACGACGGCGAGCTTGCTCGACAAAATGGTCGCTCCGGGGTGCGATGCCTTGGACGATGCGATTGCCCAGCTCAAGAACGGTTGCGAAAAGGATTTGACGCAGGATCACGCTCAGGCAAGCGGAGCCCCGAAAATCAAGAAAGAAGAGGGGCTGATTGATTTTAGCTTGTCTGCGCAGACCATCCATGACCGTATCCGCGCATTTAATCCGTGGCCGGGTGGCTATGGAAAGCTCGGCGGCCGCATGGTGTATCTCCGCAAGACGGATGTCGTAGGCGTTGGAGCCTGCAAAGCCGAAGGCTCAATAGCTTCTGCGATTGCTAAACTTTCGCCGGGCGTTGTCGAATTTAAGGATAACCGTTTCTTTGTCGGCACTGGCGATGGCGTTCTCGAGGTCATCGAAATTCAGGCGGAAGGCAAAAAGCCCATGCCCGTCGCGGACTTTATGCGTGGAATCCAAAAGCGCGAGGGACTTCAATTTTGCTGACAGAACGTGAAGAAGCCTACCGAGTCCTTTTACTTTGGTTGAAAGAAGGCTCGTTTATCAAGGAAAGCGGACTCTCTCCATTTGCGATGGAACTTGCCTTGGGCGTTTGCCGCAGGCACTTGTATTTGGAGTATTTCATCAAATCGCTCACGAAGAGAATGCCCTCGCTCGAAGCCCGCGTGGTTCTTGAAATGGGGCTTTTCCAGATGTTCTTCATGGACGTACCGGATTATGCTGCGATTAACGCTAGCGTGGAACTTGCGAAATCCGCTAATCTTGGCGAAAGTACGGCGCGTCTTGTGAACGCGGTGCTTCGCACGGCTCGTCGTCAAGGCGAGCCCGCGCTTCCGCCGCAGCGCGTGCGTCGCGTGAGTATCGAAAATTCCGTGCCCGAATGGCTTGTACGTCGCTGGTTCGACGTTTATGGAGGCGACCGCGCCGAAGCCTTGGCGAAGGCGACGCTGGAGCGCCCTACCGAATGGATCCGTGTGAACTTGCAAAAGACGAGCGCTCCAGTGCTTGCCGAAAAAATCGGCATCACGGGCGCCTCGATTCTCTTCGACCGTTATATCGAAATTCCGCGTGACGTGGGTGTGAAGCTCTTACTTGCGCTTCCTGAATTTGTAAAAGGTGAGTTCTCGTTCCAGAACCCGTCCGCTTTCGAAGTCGTGAAACTCTTGGCGCTTAAGCCCGGCCTAAAAGTCTGGGACGCCTGTGCCGCACCTGGCGGAAAAACAGCGCTCATGGCCGAAATGGACTCTTCGCTCGAAATCCTCGCAAGCGATTCGTCTGCCTCGCGTCTCGAAAAGATGCAGGACCTGATGAACCGTCTTGGCCTCAAGAATATCAAGACCGAAGTCATCGACCTCGCCGCAGTACCCCAAACTCTCGTGGCCCATACCTCTGCGACTTCCCCGCAGCATTCTCTTCTCTCTTCTCTCGCCTCTAGTCTCTCGTCTGAAGCAAAATTCGATCGCATCCTCCTTGACGTTCCCTGCAGCAACATGGGCGTTATCGCTCGCCGTCCGGAATCCGTCTATCGCATGACTCCCGAGGCAATCAACGAAATTGCCGAACTGCAATTCAAAATTCTTGAAAGCGCATCCGCTGCACTTGCGCCTAACGGGCGGCTTGTGTATGCCACATGCAGTCCGGACCCTGCAGAAACAACGCGAGTCATTGCGCGCTTCGTCAAGGCTCATCCCGAATTTGTAAAAGTTGGCGACCCTATTTTGCCGGGTTTGAAAGATTCCCGTTTAGATGGCTTTTTTGCACAAGCTTTGGAATACAAAAAATGAAAAAATTCATAACAATTCTAACGCTAGGTCTAGTATCGCTTTTGCATGCGGAAGATTCGTTTGAGTTCCGAAACGATTCCGTCGCCGTAAAAGAAGATATCTCGTTTTCCCATTTCTCCGTATTCCTCGAAGGCGGCGAAATTTACCCGATGGGCGATCTGATGGATGCCGTAGAGAATGCCTTGTACGGTGGAATCGGCGTCCATTACACATATTGGGACAACGTAGATGGTGTCGTGATGTTCCAATACACTTATTTTAAACCGCGGACTGATATTTACTACGACGGAGTCCATCAATTTATGGGGCGCGTCGGTGCCGACTGGAAATGGCCAGTGATTCGCCCGGTTGTGCTTGGCGCAGGCTTTACTTGCAGCTGGACCCGTGCCGATGCCGAACAGATTCATTACGAAAAACGCGGCGGCACACTGACGGACAACGAAACGGAATTTGGCTGGTATGCAAGAATCAGCTTGCCCGTATTTAAATTTAAAGAATATAGCGCAGGTTTCCATGTCTCGTGGGAACAACTTTGGACCCTCCCCAAACGGTCTAATATGTTGTATGCCGGACTCACTTTGGAAAGGAGCATTTGGTAATGAACTCCTTTATTAATAAAATAATTATATCTGCTTTGTCAGTCTCTTTGACTTCCGCTTTCGCTTCTATTGATCCCGAAATGGAAGGTATGGAAGTCGTTTCTCGCGACGATGGAACGTTCTTGATCGGTTCGCCCACGTTCTATTTTGACCGAGCCCTTGGGGCAGGCGGCATACACTCCGAAAGCGAATTGTGGACTCCCCGAAAATTGCACCATCGTCTGCTGTTTAATCGCTTGTCTGTACTCCCGAGCTGGAATCCAATCGAGACTCCGTCCATCTGGATGAAAACGGGTAACGAACTGGGTGACTTGATTTATCAGGATTTTCTTACGGAATCGAAAGACCGCCCCATCAACAGAACTCCGATTTTGGAAGGCGGTTTCCGCACGCCATTGTTCCATGGGCTGTGGGCTACGTTCCGCTTGTTCCAAGATGACCATTACTGCTTCTATTCGGCGCGCGCCTACCGAATGAACCAAGTTGACGGCTCTTTCTCGTACTTTGGCGAAAACTGGCCCATGTTCAGTTCGGCGTATGGCGGACTTGGCTTTACGAATGACTTCGTGAACGCCTCTGTACTTGCCGGAATGGAATATATATGGATCTTTACCGAAAGCTCCAGATGGATTCCGGTGCAGTATAAACCTCGCATTGAAGCGCGTGCAGATGTAGGCAATTTCTCGACAACGTTTGTCTATGAAAATGCGGAGTACCAGAACCACCGTAAAAAGGAATCTGGAGAACGCAAGGAAGTGAACGGCTCCATCGTTTATAGTTGCGGCGAAAACTGCCAGCGGGGAATGCTGCAACTTTCTGCTGGCCTTGCGTTCCGTTTTGTCGATGATGACGGAGTCGTCTATACAGGACTCGCAAACGATCGCGCCTTGTGGCCGTTCCTCGAAATGCGTGTACGCCCGTCAGAACAACTTAAATTCGATGTCATGTTCGGCGTCAATGACAGGGACTGGCTCGTGCAGGATAGCGTTGAATACCAAATCCCCGTTCTAGAAAAAATGAAAATTACGCTTGGCGCCAAGAATATGTCTGGAACGCGGTTGAACCCGATTGCCGATACCCACGAATATTTTGACGGCGATACGATTTCGCTTACGGCAAATGGAAAAATGAATTTGTTGCAAGCATTTGTTCGCTTTGACGATACTCTCACGAACTTTATCGGATTTGGCCTTCGTGGCAGTTTTTGGGCCGAGCATGGGGCAGAAACGTTTGAAGCGGATAAGTATGTCAAGGACGGTATCTACACGTTCCGTCACGGAGATGTATCCCGCATCAATTCTTGGATTAAGGCCGTTACGGGCGAATTCTGGGTTAAACTCTGGTACAAAGATTTGCTCAGGTTTACGGCTCTGACTGGCTTTGAACGCATTGACGGCAAAGAAAAACGTTTTGAAGTCAATCCGTCGGAATTTTTTGTTTCGTTCAATGCCGACTGGCTCATCAAAAAAACGTTCCGTATTTCGCATTCGCTGCGTTACAGAAGCGATGCTGAATGGAACCTTCGCACGAATGACCCGTTTGTTGTAAAGGGCGACTGGTACTGGGACGCTACGTTCGAACAACGTTTCCCGAAGTATGGAATATCGCTGGCAGGTACTATCATACAAGCCCTAGGCCGCGAAATGATTGAAACGCCGAACGGAGAATATAGCCGCATCCGCTTCTTCTGCACGGCAAAAAAAGCGTTCTAGCAAAGGCTTTCTAGCAGACGATTTCGTTCCCGCCCAAGTGAGAATACTTCGGCGGGAATTTTGTATGTGAATAAAATTTTGTTCGCCGATTAATCCATAATATCGGATGTGTCAGATTCGTCAAGGCCGAAAAAAAGATTCCCTATAGTGAAGGTTCCATTAAGTAGTCCATCGCAAACTTCGTTTAAACTGAGCGTAAGTGAGGCTGGAGTTATTAATGTATCTAGACCTTCTAATGTGTGCTCCCCTGAAAAAACGTTTCCTTCGCAATCTGTATTGACGTAGTTTTCTGGCAGGCCTCCTTTTCCGTCTTTTAGTAGATTGCACATTCTTTCCAGTTCATGTTCATCTAAACCATTGTAAATGGTGGTGAAAAGCACTTTGTGCCCACTGAATAATTGAACTTCTTTGAAAGACCAGTCTTTCAGCACAATATCCAAGGTTACCATGTTTCTATCTAGTTGTGCTGTGCATGACTGGGGCGTTTCTGTCATGTCAAAATTATCAAATATGGTAATCGTTTCATTTGTGCTTGCTTCCGGTTCGTTCGTCGAACTGCTGTCACAAGCGTTGTATAATAATGCCAAAGTGGCAAGAGCAATTGGTAAAAACGACTTTGTTCTCATGGAGACTCTCTTGAATTTTTAATTCACATAAAGATAAATCTACCAAATTGTTGCGGTAACTGTATAACGTTTTTTTAGGATAAAATCGAAAAATTTAATTTACAAAATTTCTGTTGACAAAATCGTTTTTTTTTATAATTGTATTTGGCGTAATCAAGGCTCGTTAGAAACTGATGAATTAGATATACATGCCATGATATATTGGAAGTGACTTTTCCCCGCGCTTCCGATTCTCTTGAGGTGATTTATGCGAAAAAAATGGTTGCTGTCAATTCCGCTATTGATAAATATTTTTTCCTGTGAGATATTTCATACAGGAGGAAATCCTGATGAGGGAAAGTGTTCCTTGATTGTGAAAGAACATGGAAACATGAGAAATAATATTGTTATCAATTGTTCCTTGGAATCGAATTGTAATGTATCGCTTTTATTTTTATTGGTAGGTACGCCAGTCGGTTATGGATGTAGCGATGGTTTTGAATATAAATTTGTACAAAATAATGAAACTAGCGTTGTTAAAAGGAATTATGATAGGTCAAAACCGAGCGAAAATACTAGCATAAAATTAGATCTTGATGCTGATGAACATGTTCGCTTTTCTCTTCTTGATATTAATAACGTAGAGAAAAAGTATGATATCGACCTTTCAGGGATAATCCATTCCTATACCGTTCGTGGCGATTCAGTCGATGTGAACGTGATGAAGGGATGCCATTTGGATTTGTTTTCCTGCAAAAAGGCTACCGTATATGGAAGTAATTTGTTGAATGGCGTATACACGTTTTCAACAACAGACGGGTGCAAATTTGTATATAGTTACGATTGCTTATGGCAAAACCAAGGTTCTTTTGAAACTGATGAATTAGATATACATGCCATGATATATTGGAAGTGACTTTTCCCCGCGCTTCCGATTCTGTTGAGGTGATTTATGCGAAAAAAATGGTTGCTGTCAATTCCGCTATTGATAAACTTTTTTTCCTGTGAGATGTTTCATACGGGAGGAAATCCTGATGAGGGAAAAACATGTGAAGGGATTTCTCGGGTTCATGTTAGTCCATTCAGGTTTCGCTTGACGATGCAATGCCCTTTTGATGCGCCTTGTGATATCAGTTTTCGTTATACAGGTATTTTTCGCAGAGATACTTTGAGTGTCGAATGCTTTTCTGAATATGAATTGAGTTTTGTAACAGGAAACTCGTCAAAGATATATTCTTCTGCAAATTTTTATCCAGTGTCATTAACATCCGATGATCGTTTTCAATTTTCCCTTGTTGATGAAAATAATGTAGAGAAAAAGTATGATATCGACCTTTCAGGGATAGTCCATTCGTTTACAGCTCGTGGCGATTCAGTCGATGTGAACGTAATGAAGGGTTGTAATTTGCATTTGTATTCTTGCAAAAAGGAAACTGTATATGGGAACAACTTGTTGAATGGCAAATACACGTTCTCAAAAACAGATGGATGCGATCCTGACTATAGCTATAGATGCTCATGGCATAATCAAGGTTCATTAGAAACTGATGATTTGGAGATAGATGCTACAATATATTGGAAGTGACTATCTCCCGGCGCTTTCGATTCTTTTGTTGAGGTAGTGTATGTATAAAGCGTGGCTGTTGCTGTTTCCTATCTTATGTTGCATGCTATCTTGTGATGCCCTTTCTACTGGTGGAAATCCTAGCGAAGAAGGTCGTTGTTCTGTTATTTTAAAAGATCATGGAGGTATGTGGAATAGCATCGAAATGAAATGTCGCAAGGATTCGGTTTGTGAAGTGAAATTTTATTTTGTAGAAGCTTATTTTACAAAAGAAAATGGATGTAATGACGGTTTTGAATATAAATTGGTATTAAATGGAGAATCTAAGACTGTTAAGGTAAATTATAATCGTTCAAAACCTAGCGAAAATAAAACTATGGATTTGGTGCCTGATTTAGATGGTCATGTGCATTTTTCTCTTTTTGATAAAAATGATGTTGAAAAAAATACGATATCGACCTGTCAGGTATTATCAATTCCTATACAGTTCGTGGCGATTCTATAGATGTCCATGTGATGGAAAATTGCCATTTGCAACTGCTTTTTTGTAAAAAAGAAATTGTGTATGGAAGTAAGTTGAGGAATGGTAAATATACGTTCTCAGCAAATGAAGGATGTGACGCAGAATATAGTTATGATTGTATATGGCATAATCAAAGTTCGTTAGAAACGGATGATTTGGATATACATGCCATGATTCGTTGGAAGTGATATCCTCCCCGCACTCCCGATTTCCTTGTTTAAAAAACTTTTTTCAACGCTTTTAAACTGAAACTATTGGCGAAGGTTTCAAAAGTTTTCACTTTTTCAATCCATTCTGTTTTTTGGGGGATTCCCTTGCTATTCGCAATCGACTTTGTCGAGTGCACCGTTTTGGCCTTTGTTCTCAGCTGCACGTACAGTACATCGCATTCGATTTTGTGAATGGTGATGCTGTGGCGGAATGTTCCGCAAGGCTTGACGGATGTTACTTCGTCCGCATTGATGTATTCTTCGGCGTGGGCGGGGAGTCCGATAGTGGCACCACGCACACTTTCGAAATGCGGGAGAGCGAGTTGCCCGTCCAAGAATTTTTGTCCACCGTTTACGGCAAGAATTTTCTCGTCGGCACTTTCAACGACGAGTACTGTCCCATGCCAATTCTTTTCGCTGCGTTTTTTTGTTGGCGGGAATTCAGCGGTGCGTCCGTCTGTGAACGCCCGACATTCGCCGTGGAGAGGACAGTCCTTGCAGAGAGGCGATTTCGTCTTGCAAATGGTTCTCCCGAGTTCCATCAGCGCTTCGTTGTGCATATACGCTTTGGGCGAATTTGCAATTTCCCGTGCATATTCCCAATAATTTTGGGCGGCGCTTCTGTCGTCCGTCGGCAAAAAATCAAGTTCGTACAGTCTGCTGAAAATCCTGACGAGATTCCCGTCCAGGATTGCTTCGCGCTTGTGGTAAGCGAGACTCAAAATAGCTCCTGCCGTATAGGCGCCGATTCCCGGCAACGCTTCCAATTCTTTGCGCGTCTCGGGCATCTTGCGCATTCCCGTCATCCTCGAAGCAGTGCGAAGGGATTCCAGTGAATTTTCTTCGCATATGATTTTCGCTGTCTTCAGTATGTTTCTGGCGCGGCTGTAATACCCGAGCCCTTGCCAATACTTGAAAACCTCGGCTTCGTCTGCTTTGGCAAGCGATTCCACCTCCGGGAATCGCTCCATCCACCGGATAAAATAATCCTTGACCGTCGAAACTTGCGTCTGCTGGAGCATCGTCTCGCTAATCCATACTGCGTAAGGATCGCGCAATGCATCCAAGTCGGCTGGCCGCCACGGGAGTTCCGCCGCATTCGCCTTGAACCACTCGCGCAAATGTTTCAATGAATCAGGAGTCATTAGTTGTTAGCCATTAGTCATTGGTATGTAGGTATGAGCTATGGGCTCGCACCTGCGGCGCTTTGTGCCGTTCTCTCGTCTGACTAAATCCCGTACGTTTCCTGCTTGAGTTTCCTGAAAAATTCGAACTGCGTCTTTGTCGAGCTTTCGAGCGTGTAGCGCTCGCTGCGCTTGTGGCTGTCGATTCGCATTTGTTCGTAACGTTCCGGGTTTTCGAGCTTGATGGTACGGCATTCCTCGAGAGTTTCCATCCATTTCGATTCGTCGATGGGTAAAATGCGTCCGCAGCTGTCGTCCTGCACAATGCTTCTCGGGCCGCCGTAATTGCTCACGATGGCGGGCGTTCCCGTGGACATCGCTTCCACGACAACGTTTCCAAACGTATCGGTCGTGCTCGGGAACAAGAAAAAGTCCGCATCGGCGTAAAGGCTCGCAAGCGTTTCACCGCCCTGCTCGCCCGCAAAGCAGACGCTCGGATTGTCCTTGAACTGTTCCTTGATTTCTTCAAGGTACCAACCGTAGCCCACGTACATGAGTTCCACGTCATCGTACTTCGCCGAGAATTTGCTCCACACGGTGTTCAAAAATTCCAGATTCTTTTCCTTGGAAATGCGTCCGATATACGCAAAGCGTACCTTGCGCTGCGAACGGTCGCTACCGAACTTTTCCCAGGCGCCTTTTCCGCGCAACGCAGGCGAAAAGTTTTCGAGGGGGAGTCCGCGGGGGAGAATTTGTACTTGGTTCGCAGGGACTTTCAAGTCTTTTTGCAGAATGTCTGCGTAGTCGTCGCAGGGGCTGATGACGGGGCGCGCCATCCAGTAGAAAATGCGCATGAGCCAAAGCACGTAAGTGTGCATCCACTTCGCTTTCACGAGCGTCTTTGCGTAAGTAGGGACGTCGGTGCGGTAGTGGCTAAAGACCTTGATGCCCGCAATCCAAGCGCAAATGCAGACGGTCCAGGCGCCAGGGCTTGGCGTCTCGAGTTCAATCATGTCGATAGGGTAGCGCTTGAGCAAGCGTAACACGGGCGAAATGCGGGGAATCGCAAGTTCGCTGTTCGCATAACCGAGTTGCTCCATGCTGAACAATCGCGGGAGCAAAATGCAGTAGCTGTTTTCTACGACACCGCAGGGGCGTGTGTTGAACGCACTGCCGGCGAGATAAGCCTTCATGCCGTGTGCTCGCATGTACGGGATTACGTTTCGTAAGTTGTTCGCAATGCCGTTCGTCTCGTCCAGGTTGTCCGAATAGAACAAAATGCGCACATCGTCCGGTTCCCTGTGCTTGCGTTCCTTTTTCAGATACGAGCGCAATTTCAGGAGCTTTACCAGATTGATGACGGGCGTGAAAAACACCAATGGCGGAATCCAGCAGGTGCGGATGTTTCCGGGCGGCCTGTGGTTGAACGAGAACATCTTGCGGAATGTACTCGTCACTTTGCGTCCAAAAATGGGTGGGCGTGAATCCAGCTTGTCACTAGCCTTGAGCTTTGTTGAACTTGACGCAGTCGTCATACTTCACTCCTTTGCCACCGAACAAGTCTAATGCGCTACCTATGGTGAGGTCAATCTTTCCGTTCGAAATTTCCTTGCAGTGTTCCAGGTCTTCAAGCGACTTGGCGCCACCGGCGTATGTCACGGGGATGGGGCTGTTCTCGGCGAGGAACTTGATGAGCTCGTCGTCCATGCCCTGTTGCTTGCCTTCGACGTCTGCCGCGTGGACCAAGAATTCGTCGCAACTTTTGGCGAGGTCCTCGAGTGTATCCTTGTTGATTTCGATATCGATAATCGTCTGCCAGCGGTTCGTCGCAATTTTCCATTGCGGCTTTCCTTCGGATATCCCGGTGCGTTTGCAGCTTAAGTCCAGAACCAGATGTTCCTTGCCGACCGTTTTCACGAGTTCGTTCAACCGTTCGCGGTCGAGTTTGCCTTCCGGGAAAATCCAGCTCGTCACGATCACATGCGAAGCGCCTGCGTCAATGTATTCCCGAGCGTTCTGTGCGTTGATTCCGCCGCCGACCTGGAGCCCCCCTGGATACGCCGAAAGCGCGTCCTTTGCCGCGCTCTCGTTTCCCTTGCCGAGCATAATCACGTGCCCGCCTTGGATTTTATCTTTTTTGTAGAGTTCCGCAAACCATGCGGAGGACCGGTCGGTTTCAAAATTCGTCTTGAGTCCAGCCCCGCTATCGGAAAGCGAACTTCCGACGATTTGCTTTACTTTCCCATCGTGCAGGTCGATGCAAGGTCTAAACTTTGTCATTAATCCTTGACCCCGGTGATAGCCCAGTCGATTTTTTTGCCAAGACCGTTCTGGCTCCTGCCGCGGTAGAACAGGACTTCGCCGCCTGCAGCGATTTTTGCCGCCTTCTTTGCGAACCATCCATCGACCTTGTCCAGAAGCGATGCTTTTTGCAAAACCTTGTTGACCGGGAATACCAATGCGGGAACTCCGTTCTTCCATTCAAAAGACATTGTAGTCGTCGCGAATTTCTTGCCGTTGTAGTCCGAGCCGCCTTCCTTGACTTTTGTAGGAATGGCGACCTTCATGCCTTGTGGGCCATTATAGAGGGCGTATCCCATGAGCTGTCCGTCGGTGGTGAGCGTGATGCGCCCTGCGTGCATGGGGGACTTTTCGTTCGTGCTGAAGTTGATGGTGCGTGCGGCCATGTCCGTCGCTTGCGCCGTTTGCCAAGTCTGGTCCATGTAGGCGTAACCCTTGACCGTCAAGGTGTCTTCGTTGTAGGCAATCTTACCCGAAACGCGACCGTAGGGAATGTGGATGAACTGCGCAAATTTTTCCTTGCCGTAAGTCCAGATGCCGTTTCCTGGAACCATGCCCGGGACGGCGCTTTCGAAAGTCACGTCGAGGAGGAATTTGCCGCCCTTGTCGGCGCTGTAAAATACGCGGTGGCCTTTCCCCGGCTTGTTCTCGAGCTTGTATTCGCCCTTGATGTCGATAGTCGCTTTCTCTTTGTTGGCGACGAGACGTTCGGGCGGGTATTGGCGACCGACGGCGTATGTTTTACCCTTGAAGTTCCAGAAACTCAGATCGCAGCCGATTTTGCGGCCTGAACCCGGGATGTAGAGGATGGAGTAGTTCAAGAACGCACGGGTGCCGTTATCGAACACGATTTGGTAGCTCCAAGTCTCGTTGAATTCCTTGGAGATTGGCGTGTGCGGCATAAAATCGGTGACTGTGAGCGCCCTGTCGTTCCCTTGTGGGGCTGTAACTTGTGCGGCGTTCGTTGCCGTAGAAAGGGCGAGTAGGGCGCAAATGCCCAAGGCTATATTTTTTATTTGTAATCTCATGTTCAAAAAATAAAAAAAAGCTGCCCTTGTGGAACAGCTTTGTTGCAGAATTTCGCTGAACTGCGTTTTTTGAGGATGAATGACCTCTAAATTGAACAAGTTACAGGCGCAAGTCGCGTCCCATGCCCATTTTGAGCTCCACGCGGCGGCGGACGACCATTTCGTTGAACAAGTCGGAGAGGCAATCTTCCATGCAAATCATGGGTTTCCAGCCGAGACTCATCACTTTTGACGGGTCACCGATCAGGAGCGGAATGTCGTTGCTGCGGTCGTAGCCGGGGTCGAACCTGAAATCGACGCTGACACCGGAGATATCGACAAGCATTTCGACGAGTTCGCGGAACGTGTAGGACTTTCCGCAGCAGATATTGAACGCTTCGCCCGATTCGGCTGTATTCAGAATTTGGATGGCGGCGCGCGCAACGTCACGCACATCGACGACATCGCGGCTCACGTCAAGGCTTCCCGAATAGATAACCGG
>JAEEGK010016910.1_pt1 | contig 15966 bp, 8 predicted proteins | sample 8958771 | NCBI WGS metagenome assembly JAEEGK01 (sample SAMN16246547, study PRJNA631951) | gut metagenome | biome: gut microbiome; feature: rumen; material: SC-attached | host: Bos | place: Iran: Karaj | collected 2018-10
AATTTTCTTTTTTAAGTAATTTTTCCTTTATTTCAATTTTGAATTCTTTTCTTCTTTATTATTATTAATATTATTTACTTCATTTTCAATATTTTCTATTTGATTTCTCATATCTGAATAATTGGCTAATCTAATTAAAGAAGAATATTAGAAATTCTGTTATGTGGAGTATAAAACTAAATTTGATTTTTATTGAAGTCAAAAAATGAATTTTCAATTTTTAAAATTTGTAAAGATTTAATCAAAACTATAATAAAAAAGTGACATATTGAAAAAGGATCAATTCCTTTAATATTTTTCTCTTTTATATGTTTTAAGATGAAATTATTATTATCTATTTTTTTAAATTTTTCATTTTAATTAATTTAAAATTAAATTATATCCTTCATATTATTTAATAAAATTTAAATAAAAAATGAATAATATAGTAAAATATAAGAATTAATAGAATAAAATAAAAATTATTTTTTTATAAGTAATTAATATTATTTATTATAAATAAAAAATTTTTTAGATTTTTTTTCATTTGGGTCATATTTTTCCTCTAAATTAAAAAAATATGCAAAATTATCAGAGGGACTAATTGATATTCCATTAATTTCAATATTATATTTATAGATATATATAATTTTTTCAAATTTAAAAGATTCATTACATCTTTTAATTGTTTGTCCATTTCTGATATAATAGCATGAGCAATTAAATTTTTTTCCTACTAAATTAAACAAACTTAGTAAATCTGTTAAATTTCTAGGATTAAAATTACTAAGATTATGAAGATGATAATGCTCCTCTGGAGATTTATCATCTGATAATTTAGAGATTTCATTGTCACATAAATTTATTCCTTTAAATGTATTAATCCATCCATTATTTAAATTTCTTACAGGATGTTTTTTTGAATATTTAACGTCTTTCAAGAATTTTTGGACTTCGTCATCTAAATTTTTTATTTGCTCAAAATCTGAATTAAATAAATCCATTTCTTTTGTATCATCATTTTCTAAATATTTTCTATTTAATTGTTTATTTTTTATAAAATCATTTTTATTTTTTATTTTCTTTAATTCTGTAATACAATAACATTTATCCCATTTATCAATCATTGTTATATTTGGTACATAAATTTCATAATCTTTAAAATTTAAATATTCTGGATTTCTATTTAATTCATATTTTGATTCACCTTTTTTTCTCATAAAACAGTAATCAGGAGTAATTCCTACTTTATTTTTACATCTCCAAATTGAAGAAAGTAAATCATTATCATAAACATAAGCAAATTCTGAGCCATTATTTTGTATAATTTTTTTCTTAGTCTCTTCAAAATTTTTTTTAGAAATAATATTTACTTTTATTAATCTATTTCCTTGACTTATATCAAAATAATTTTGATTACTATTATATCCATAAAAATTATTTATAGCTTCATATAAATTTCTACTTTTATAAACATTAGGAAAATATTCTTGATAATTTGGTATACATATAGTAACATCTCTAAACCATTTTTTAAAATATTCTCTAGGCATATAGAAAACACCAGTATCTTTATATTTATCATTAATTTCTTTTATATCTTTAAATGAATTTACTATTTTATTAATTTCTTTTTCATTTATTTTTTCTTTTTCTGGATCTAGACTTCCTGATCTCCATGGATTTTTCAAAATAATAAATTCTTGTAATTTATCTGGATCATTTGGATTAGTTTCAGAATAAGTTCCTAAAATAGAATATTCATGCCCACTATCTCCCATATTAATAGATGTCGTTATTATTGGACAATCATTTTTAAAAGAATTTTTAATTTCTTCAATTATAAGATCTGGATTTCTTTTTTTCTTAGAACTATTCTTTATCGATTCTATTTGATTTTTTTCTTGTTCTTTATATTTATTGGTTAAAATTTCCATATTTTTATTATATATACAACGACATGAAGTTCCTAATAATTTATTTAAAACATTATAAGCATTTCCTCCATTAATATTTTTATATCCTCCAACTATGGCTGCCCAAGCCTTTTCTAATATTATTGCATATGCTTCATTTTCTAATGGCTTCATAAATCTTAATTCAGAATTATCATTTATTGGAAAATCATTATTAATATTATAAATTGTTGGCTCTCCGCCGCCATTCATTCCATAAAATTGAACTTTAAATCTATTACCATAAATAGAAAAATTATTTCCATCTGGAAATAAATATTCTAATATATTAGGAATATGAGATAATGATTCTAACGCACTTACAAAATAACAAGTTCCTCCTGATTGTTTCAATTGATTTGCTGAAATTTCTTTTGGAAATAATTCCCATTCATAACTTCTTGGATTACACTCATTTTTTATATTAGAAATACTAGTATGTTTATAATCATTTATATCATTTGGCTCTAATAAATTTTCTTTTAACATTATTAAATTATATTTATTTATCTTTTTATAGATTTCTTTTTATTAAACATTTTATAGTATTTATGGTTTATAGGGATTGGGACCAATTCCCAAATTGTTTTTCAAAATAATATTTTAATTTAAAAATTAATTTAATTCATTTAATACTATTTAATCATTACAAATTTGATAACAAACCCCTATCCATCAATAAGGATATACTCTTTATCATTTTTAATATTTTTATTTCTTTTAAGAATTTTTTCACATTTACAATTTATTTTTTTATATTTTTTTAAAAATAGTTTTTTCCTGATTAAGTTTTTTAGAATATATTTTGTTTTTCTTTAAAATTATTGAATAAAGAAAAATATAAAGAGAGTTATGATTATCTTTTCACATCAATTTAAATATTTTGATTTTTTATTAAAAAAATACAATAATATTTTACATATGAAAAATTTAAATATAAATATCATTTAAAACTACTATTGCTATATTATGATAATAAAAGAAATTATATATATATTTTTTTCGATTGAATTAATTACTTTTTATTTATTTTTATTTTTTTCTATTAAAATAATTAATATTTTCTTTAAAATATACTTTTATTAATAGTAAATATTATATTCTATAAATAATTAATATCAATTTGGAAAGCCTATTCAACAAAAATAATAAATGAAAAAAGAAAATAATATTTTTTTTTAAATAAAAATTTATAATTATTAGTTGTTTTATTTTTAATAAATTTTAACAGATTTTTAATTTAATTCAATTTATATTTTATTTAAAGATGAAAGATCCCTTGAATGATATTAAATTAGCTTCCGAATTTATCCAAATTAATAATAATGTAAAGAATGGTAATAATAAAAATAAAAATGGAGTAATTAATAATGACAAACTTTTAATAATCAATAATTTTAAACAAGATCAAAGAGAATTAAATAATTCTAGTGAGAATTTTATTATATCATTAATAGAGGAAATGCAAAATTTTTCAAAAATTGAATTACCAATTAAGGAAAATGATTATATTTCACCTAGAAAAATGGAAAATATTGAATTAGAAGAATTTAGAAAAATTACAGGACAATTTGAGAAAGACTCTATGATTGAATTAAAAAAAGAAATAGATAATAATAATTTATCAGGAAATAATTTATTTTTAATTTCAACTTTAGAAAATTTAATTAAAAAAAAATATATTGCAAAAAATAAAAATATTGAAAGTGTAATAAATAACTTTAATATTTATGAAAAAATAATTTTTAAATTGAGAGGAACAAAAGTAGATAATGATTCTTTATATAGATGTATAATGTTGTATTATATAGAAAATATAATTTTTGAAAAGAATATTCAAACTTTTAGAAATTTATTTTATGATATTTACACATATTCAAAGGAAGAATATTTTATTGAATTAATTTCAAAGAACAAAATAAATTTTGAACATGTTTATTTAATTTTATTTCTTATTTATTATGGAATGCATTTAAAAGATCCAAATGATGCAGTAATTAAACCATATACAATTCTAATTAAAAGTATTAATCATATAAACGATTTTGATTTAGGAATTATATTATATCTAAAATATTTATTATATAAATATATTCAAAATAATGAAGAAAAATTATATTCAAAAGATATTTCTATTAAAATTTATAAATTACTTCCTAAAAATTATAATAAAGATGGAAAATATTTATATAAAGAATTCTATGAAAATGAATTAATTCCTTTTAATAAAGAACCACAAAAAATTGTAATATATATGTTACCATTCGCATTAGGAAAAACATTAAAAATATATTCATTTGATTTTGAAAATGATTTAAATATTTTAAAAGAATTATACTTTAATTCAAATGTTAATTCTAATGATAAAGAAAATACAGAATCTTATCCAATTTGTTTATTTTTTGTAAATTCTCATTATGATATTTTATATCCCAAAAATTATTATGAACAATATAAAGAATATCTATTTGTTTTTTTAGATGATAATTCTAAAGAATATGAGAATAATCAAAGTAATAATTCTGAGGTAGGATTTATTGATAATAAAAGTAATGATAAAGAAAAATCAGAAGAAAATCCTAATAAAATATTACCTTCTGATATATCAAAATTATCAGGTTTTGATAAAGAAGAAAAATATAATTGTCCATTATGTAATATAGAAATTAATAAAGATTTTTGTTGTGATAAATGTAATACTGATATTTTAAAACTTTGGTTAGCATCTTCTTATTCCAATTTTATTAAATATAATATTGGAAATTTAATAAAAAATGGAAAAATGGAAAAATTTACTCAATTTATTGAAAAATATCCAGTTGTTAATTATAAAAATAAATTAAAAAAAAACTTTGAAGAAGGATATCAATTTTTAAGTGAAAAATTTGATTTTAAACAACATATATTAAGCTTAAAAAATAGTTTATGTCTTGGATGTTTTAAATATTTTTCTGTGTTAGAAAATTCATTTATATATAAATTACCTTGTAAATGTATGTTTTGTTCTAATAAATGTTTAAAAAAATTTATTGATGCTATTCCTTTTAATAAAATGAGTTCATTTACTTGTGCATGTGGGGAAGAATATGATATTATTAAATTAAAATATTTCGCAAGTTTTCTTTATTCATTAAATTTTAATAATCCCAAAAATGAAATTTTTAAATATATTTATAATAAAATAAAAAATAAATGTGCAAAATGTAATTGTGATATAAATATTGAAAATAATAAAATAAATATTATTACTGTATATGATAATGAAATTAATAGTATTTTTGATATTAGTAATTTTATACATTTAATTTGTGATAATTGTTGGGAAAATTTTGAATATAACAATTCAAAATTTGTTTGTGAAATTTGTAATTCAATTCATTTGATAAATGAAAAAAAAAATCATAAAAATGAAAATTTAGATGATAATTGTTCTATTTGTTAAAAGTTTGATAATTAATTTTTTATTTCTTAATTTGAATTTTTTTTATTACTTTAATTTTATATATATTATTATTTATATTTTAAAATTATTTTGACCATTTTTTCTTATATAAATATGTTAAAACAAAACCAATTGTAATTAAACCTCCAATTAAAAAAGTTTTTGAAGTCCAAAAACTTCCTTCTTTATTATTAATTTCATCTAATAAAGAAAAAAATTTTTGAAATTGATTTATTTTAGATGTTCCTTGAAATTTTTCTTTAATTTTATCAGCAATAATATTAGCAACATCTATTTTATTTGATTGTAAAGACAATTCTAAAATTCTTTTATATGCTATTTCATTTTCTGAATCTAAATTCATAATAATATTATTACAAATATTGATTGCTTCATCATAATTTTTTTCCATTTCCAAACTAACTGCTAAATTATTATAAAGAGTAATTAAAGTTGTTTTAATTTCATTTTTTAATTCATTTATTAATTTATTATCTATATCAATTGATGGTTTAAATGAACTTAATTTTGATATTCCTTGTTTATAATATTCAATTGCTTTTGAATAATTTTTTTGATTATTTTCAAAATTTCCATTTTTTTTTATTTCATCTACTTCTTTTAAAAGTTCTTTATATTCATTTATTATATTTTCCATTTTTGTATCTATTGTACTTGTTCCATTTTCTTTCTCATTAATTTCATCATCAATTAAATGTTTTATTTCAAATTTTGGATTTTCTTTATCAGATGATAAAAAATCGTTTATAGATGGTAATTTTTCATCATCATTAATTAAATTATTTTCTTTCATTTTTAAATATAAAAAAAAATTTTCAATTATATAAGTAAATTTTATTATTTAAATAAATTAAAAGACATTGTTTTTTTTAAATAACAATTTCTAAAGAATAATTACAATATAATTTAAATTAAATTCATTCATTTATTAGTTATATTTATTATTGTGTTCAAAATTTTAACCATATCTATAAAAATATATTCTATTAAATTTACATTATTTGGGGGGTTTCGGTTTTTTATTATTTTTTTATATAATAATATCTTTATTAAGTTAAAAAGAATATAATTTAAATCTTAAATAGGTTTAAATTATTTATTAAAAAATACATTAATCTAAAAAAAAAAAAATTTTTGAAGAAATATTATGAAGACACGAATAAATATATTAGATATATTAAATGATTTTCACAAATAATTAATTGTTTATAATATACTATAAAAAACGAAATTACATATCTAAAACCATTTTTTTTCGTAAAGCCTTCCACTCTAAAAATTCTTCACTTTTCAAAACATCATCAGCATTAGGTCTAATTCTAGCATTTCTTTCAGTCATTTTTAAAATTAATTTACTTTGAATAGAATATTTATCTTTAACTTTATCAACAATAATTCTATTTAATTTTAAATTTTCTAAACTTTTTCTCCTTTCCATTTGAGTTAAAAAACAACCACACATTTCATATAAAACTAAACCTAGAGCATAAATATCAACTTTTCCATCTATAGCTTTTCTTTCTAGTTGTTCAGGACTAATATAAATTGGAGTACCTTCTAAACAACTTTCATTATATCCTTTAATTAAACTATTTGAACTTTTTTTATTATGTGGAATTAATAAATTATTTTTACTTCCTTTATCTTTTTTTATTTCTTTCATTTCTGTTGCTAAACCAAAATCTCCTATTTTAATTGAATGATTATTTATTACGAAAATATTATCTGGTTTTATATCTCTATGTATTATATTATGTTCATGGATTTTTTTTAAACTTTTTAATAATTGATATGTAAAGATAAATATTGTATTTTCTGATAATCCTTTTTCTACATTATTATCTATATATTGACGTAATGTTAATCCTTCACAAAATTCCATTTGGATAAAAAAATATGTTTTTAATTGAGGTATTTCTTTTAATGATATTTTACTTTGACGTGTTAATGATTTAGAAGTATCATCTCTGAAGTCTAAATTTACTTTCATTTTTTGTTTTTTTTTATTTTTTTTATTTTTATTTCCACTTCTTTCTGTATCACTTAATGGTTCTTCATATATTTTTTTTGCAATATAATTATCATCACATAAATTTAATAAATATGGAAAATTGACTAAATCTGTTTTTGATTTAAATCTCTTTCTAATAAAAATATCTTTATTAGATGATATTGAACTTTTTTGTGATAAATTAGAATCAAAAATCATTGAATTATATTTTAAATTTTGACTAGAATAATTTTCTTTCTTTAATATAGCATGATTATATCTTTTACTATTCCCACTATTATTTTTTAATTCATTATTATTACTAATACTTTTTTCATCTTCAAATATAATATTATTCATTCCATATTGAGTAGAATTTTCATTTTCATCTCCAAAAATAATATCACATAGTTTATTATTATTATTTTCATTATCACAAAAAACAATACTTGGTTCATTTGAAATGTGAGAATGAGAACTAGATTTATAATTAAAACTCTCATTAATATTATTTATATTATTTTTAAAATTTTCATTCTCATTATTAATAACATTATTATAATAATTAGATCTTTGATAATTTAATAAATTACTAATATCATCTTTATCCTCATCTTCATTTTCATCAATTTTTTTTAAATGTTTAGAATAATTTTTCCCATTTAATTTACTAAAAGATTTGGATTTGGAAATATCATTATTAAATTCAACTTCTTCTTCTTCACTTTCACTATCATTAACTAAATATTCTAAACTTCCTAAAGAAGCATCAAACCAACAAGATTTATATTCAACAATATGTTCTGAATGAATTCCTTTCATTGTTTGTGCTTCTCTTATTACATTTTTTTCATTTAAATTCTCTAATTTTACTATTTTAATTGCATTTATTTTATCATCTATTTTATGACGAGCTTTCAATACTATTCCAAAACCACCTTTTCCTAATTTTTCAAATTCTTTAAAATCTCTTTCTAAACGAGTTGTTCCTCTTGATATATATACATTATCTTTTTTTGATATTGATTCGGTTTTTTCTTTTGTTTCATTTTCTTCTATTTTACTATTGTTGTATTTGTAATTATTATAATTATTATTTGATAATTGGATATTTTTACTTTTTAAATTTTCTGTTTGTTTTGTTTTAATAAAAGTTTGAGATATGAGATCACTTGAACTATCTGAACTTTCACTATTTGAAGAATCCCAAATTCCATTTGATTGAATTATGTTACCCTGTTTAAAGGGAGAAATTTCGTTATGTATATTTGTGTTTATTGAATTTGTTTCTATTAATTTTTTATCTTCTTCTTCTTCTATTTTTGTTTTTTCTATTTTTTCTTTTATAATTTGAGAATTATTTATTTTTGGTATTTGTATCGTATCATTTTTAATTTCTGTATTTCTTTGTTTTGCATTATTGTTTATATTTTCTTCTGTTTTTTTTTGTTCTACTTTAATCGAATCTTTTATATTGTTTGAACAATTTTGTTTTACATTTTTTAAAACATTTTTATTATTTTTAATAAAATTAATAATAATTTGATAAACCAATAATACAAAGGTCAAAAATATTAATATATCAAAATAAAACATTGTAATATTTTGATAAATTTTCATAATAGAATATCTTAACTTATATAAAAAACTAATTTTTTTTTTATTTTTTTTATCATTTCCAAAATTATTCATTAACTTTTTAAACTTCTCATCATCATAATCCCATTCAGAATAAAAAAAATATCCATCATCATATCTTCCAAAAAAACTAGTATCAGTAGTTTTCATAGCATGATTGTGTTCATAAATTTTAACAGGATATCTTTTATGAGTATCATAATCATGAATACTAATAATATCATTTTGATTAATTCCAATTTCAAAATTATTAAAATTATTCATATAATCATTACTAGCTAAAATTTCATTAGAACTTCCTTCTTTAACAATTACAATATCACTTACTGTTGTATTCCAAACCTGTTCATTATTTTTTAAACAAATTAAAGTATAATCATCTCTAAAAACATTTATTATATTATTATTATTTTTTTTTTTATTAAAACTAAATTCATTTTGTACAATATTTCCACTTTCAATATCAATTGTAATTAAATTTGATAATTTATTTCCAATAAATAAATAATTTGGCATAAAATATAAACTAAAAGGTGCTTTGTTTACTAAATCTGTTATTGGAATTGCAAATTCTTCAAATTGAATATCTGGTTCATTTGTTACAATAAATAATTTTCCATCCATTGGAATTAATACTTTATTTTCATCAATTATATTTTTTCTAATTATATTAGTCCTAATTAATTCTTCTCCTAAATTTACTGACCATATTTTTTTTTTTGGATCTAATTTTTTATATAAGTGAAGAAAACCATCTTTTGTACTTATTACAAAATAATTATTATCTAAGTTTGACATTTCATATTCAATTTCAATTGGATTTATATTTTGGGATTTTTGAATTGAAAATTTATTTTTTGAACTCATATTATTTTTTATTAGTGATGTTTCGGCTTGTAAAGAATTGGCTTTTTGGAGAAAACAAAATATATTCAATACAAAACAAATAACTTTTACTAAAGTAAGTATTTTGTAATACTCCATTTATTTTTTTTAATTCATTATTATATATATTGAGTGGGGATCTATTATGAGAAAAAATTTTCATATTTTTTATTTAATGGAATTTTGGTTATATTATTTTTTTAATTAGGATTTTTTGTTTATTATTATTATTAAATATAAGAGATTTTTGTTGAAAAATTTAAAATCAAATAAACTCAAAAATTAAAAAAACAAAAATTTAATTTATAATACATTTTTTAATAATTATAATAATAATTTGAATATTTTAATAATTTTTAATAAAAAAATAAAATGACTAAAAATAAATTATTTAAATTGAATAAATGGAAGAAGAAAAGTTAAATCAAATAGTATGTTGTATAAAATTTATTTTAATTTTCGATAACAGAGGTAAACTTTTATATGGGAAATATTATACAATAATAGAAACAGAACAACAAAGAGAATTTGAAAAGAAAATATGTTTATTATCAAAAGATACTAATCCACAAAATGAAGAATTAGATATAATTAGTGTAGATAATTTTAATATTTTATTTAAATTAATAGGAGATATTGCAATTTTTATTGGAATAGATGAAAATGATAATGAAAGTTTAGGTGCAGAATTTTATAAAATTTTTGAAAGTAATTTAGGAACTATTATAAATTATAAATTTACAAGAGGAATTTTTTTAAAAAATTATGGAAAAATTATTTGTTTAATTGATGAAATGGTTAATGAAGGAATTGTTATTAATACTGATATTGATAGTTTAGAAAGATTAATTGAATTAAGAGAAAATGCTTCTTCTTCTAATACATTTATTGATTTTGGTAATAATGCAATTGGGGGTTCTGGATCTCTTATTGGATCTTTATTTAGTGGTGCTAAAAGTCTATTTGGATAAATTAATTATTAATTTTTAAATAAAAATTATTTTTTTTCTTTTTTTTAGTTTTTTATTTTTTTTGATTAAATGATTTTTTCAACTAATAATAATGACTTTAAAAGATTGGAAATGATTGAAATTATGAAACTAAAAATGGAAGTGAAGAAAATAGTTTTAGGTATACAAAATAAAAAAGAGCAAATGAATAATTTACAAAATGAAATTGATAAAATATTAAAAGAAAATATGGAATTAAAAAATAAAATTGAAAATTTAAATCCATTAAAAAAAGAAATTCAGAGAAATAAAAGGCAATATGAAATAAATAAATTAAAAGAAGATGATTATATAAATACAATTAATTCAATTATTAATAATGATAGAAAAGATTATGGAAAATTATTAACAAGAGAAGATTATGAAAACTCAAAAAAAGAAACAAAAAAATTAAACGATGAATATATAAATAAAATAAATATTTTAAATAAACTTAAAAATAAATATAATGAATTATCCTCAAATCAAATAGATATAATATCAAAATTAAAAGTAGGAATATAAAAAAAGATAAAAAAATAAATTTAGTTTAAATATATTTAAATTACATTATTTAACATTTATATAAATATATAAAAAATATAATTTTTAATGAGGAAGCGTTCAGTTAGTTTTTATGCAAAAAATGAAGAAGAATTTGAAAGAAGTTATGATAGAAAAAAAAGTTTAATGGAAAGGAGAAATTCAAGAATTTCTCCTTTTACTAAAAAAAACAATTCTTCTTCTCTAAATCAAAAGGAAAAAAAACCTTATTATTCTTCTTATGATGATTTAGAAATTGATGAATTAGGAGTAAATTCTTCTTTTCAAATTACACAAAAAGAAGAAGATGCAGAAGAAGCTGAAATTAATTTAATGAATAAATTTAGTAATCTTAATCTTTCTATTAAAAAAAAAGATAAAAATATGTTTTATGAAAATTTATGTTCTAAAAATATTTTAAAAGGAGAAGAAGATGAAATTTCTTTTCAAAAAAAAAGTTGGGAAAGTGAAGGAAAAAAAGATAATAATGACTATTTAAATAAATTAAAAATGAGAACTTTAATAGGAAATAATAGTTTTGATAGTATTAAATTATATAAACAAATTAAAAATAGAAGTAATACATTTGATGAAATATTTAATTTAGAAAATGGAAATAATTTAGATGAAGAAAGTATATTATCATTTATTAATTCAAGTGACTTTTTATCACAAAATATTGATATTACTCAAGATATATTAAAATTTTTAGTTATGGGAAGTGAAAATAGTGGAAAAAGTTATTTTATATCAAAATTATTTAATGAAGAAATTAAAAAAGAAAATGAAAAATTTTGTATTATGGATATTAGAAAAAAAAATATTAAATTATTAGGAAATTATATTAGATTAGAATTATTAGATACAAATAGTATTTTAGCAAATACTGAAATGATAAATGTATATTTTAAAATTAGTGATGGAATGATTATGATTATAGATTCACAAAATCCTTTAAGTGCAACTTATATTTATGATTTAATTCAAAAAATGAAATATAAAATTTTTGATAATAAATATAATCTTTTAATTTTATGCATTAGTAAAAATATAGAAAATATAAATGAAAATGCTAGGAAAAATTTTGATGAAACTAATATGATTGTTTCTCAAATTGAAACTGAATTTGAATATAAAGTAATAAATGTTGAATTAGATAATAGAGATTTTTTTCTAAATATTATAAATAGATTTTTAAGTTTAACTTATTTAAAAAAAGAAAGAAAAAATAAGAAAAATAAGAAATGGGAAGAAATTAGAAAAATAAGATCAAACAGAGGATCAACTTAAAAGATAATAAACTATTTTTAATTTAGGAAACATATTTCCTAAAGTAAAATTAGATGTATTTATAATTAATTTGATTAAACATATTTATTATCATGAAATATTTTATTAGTAAACAAAAAATTTATATATATTTAAATTATAAATATTTTTCCTTTTATCTAAAAAATTAAAATAATTTCTAAATAATATTTATATTTCATATTTAAACTAAACTAACTAAGATTATAAGTAATATATTATAAATTATAAAATAATTTTGTTACATTAAAAATTAAATAAAAATTTATTTATATTTTATTTTAAAGGAAAATGATTGAAAATTATTTTATTACTTTTATATTTAGGATTATTTTTTCCTTTTAATGCCATTAAATTTTTATTTGACATAGTATTATAAAATTTTAAATTTAATTTTGGAATTGTATCATATGAACTTATTTTTTTCATTTTAATTTTATCATTAAATCTTATTGAATCTAGTTCAGAATAACTTATATTTGAATCTTCTGTTAAATCTGTTTTTTCATTATTTTTAATATTAAATGAATCTTTTTTTTTATCTATATCTTTTTTAGAATATTGTTGATACTGAATAAATTTTTGTTTAATTGGAGTATTTACATCTAATTTTATTTTGTCAATTTTGAATAAATTTTTTTTTTCTTTTTCTTTTTTAAATTTTAAATTTTGAATAAGTAAATTTTGATTTATTTTACCCATTAAATTAAAAAGTTTATCGATTCCTCCTTTTATTTCACTTAATAAATTTTTTTCTTCGATGGATGAAATTAATTTAATGTAATCTTCCAAAGCTAATAAATATGTTAATAATTTTTTATAAATTAATAAAATATTATCTTCATTTTCTTCATCAATTTTTAATTGAGAAAGAGTATTTTCCAAATTAATAGATATATTTTTTATTTTTTTATTTTTATTGAATTCTATTTTCGAAAAAAAAGAATTTTCTTCGTTATCATTTTTAAAACAATAATTATTTATTTCAAAAAATTTAGTTGATTTTGGAATAATTTCTTTTGGTTTAAATGATATTGTTATATTAGATAAAGGAGGAGCTTGATTAATATTTGATAAGGAAAAATTCATATTTTTTTTCAATGAATTATAATTATAGTCTATAGATGATGAATGATTTTTTTTCTGATAATTTACAGATAAATTTTTAAGTGAAGTTCTTGAAACTGAATTTTTTCTTTTTATAATTTTTGTAAGATTTACTTTTTTTTTATTATTATATAATATATCATGAAATTTGATTTTAGATAAATCTTTAATTGGGGCATCTCTTATAAATTTATTTGTATTCATTAATATAATTAAAAAATAAAATTCAAAAATAAAATAAAAATTATTTTCTCTCAAAATATAAATATAATAATTAAAAACAATGATTTTACCTAATATTAATGGAAGATCAAGAAAATCTCTTTATAAAAAAATACTAACAACGACTTCATCATTTAGTAATTATATATCTTCATTTAATAGAACTGAGAATAATTTTTCAAAACCTAAAAAATTAATAAGAAATACAAAACCTTTTTTCCCAAATGTAGCTTTAAATTTAGATAATGAATCTAATAATACAAATCCATTAAATAGAAATTTATCTCATGTAAAATTTCCTTATAAACCACAACAAATAATAAAAGATAATAGGCCAATCAAATCAAAAATTATTAAGAAAAATAAAAATAATATTGAGATTCAAATAGATTCTGATTTTTCAAAAGGAAATAAAACATCTAATGATTTTTATAAATTTTCAAGACAATATGAAAAAGATATTAGTAATTTAATATATCAAAGATTGAATAATAAACTAAAAAGTCAATATTATAATAATTATAATAATAATAGCTATAATAGTCTTAATAATAACAGTAATCTTTTAAACTATAAAAATTTTATATTTATAAATAATGAGAATGAGTTAGAAAAATTTAGAATGTTTATGTTAAAAAAAAATGATGAAGATCAAATGAGATTATATTCTTCAAAAATAATTCAAAGTTTAGAAAATCAAAAAAATAAGGAAGAAAAAAAAGATATTAGAAAACTAAATATATCTGATAATTATTATTTTGATAAAATTATAAATAGAGTAGTAAGAAAAGTTGCATATTATTCAAATAAGAATGAAAAATTTAATGAAGATTTTGTTATGAATATGTTATTTGATGAGGGAAAATTTTTAGAAATAGAAACAAATAAACAAATGGAATTATATTGTAAAATAAAAAATTTTTCTTCTGTTGTTTTACAAAATGATTATAAAAAACAATTAATTCCATTAATAAATACAGTAAGACCTTTAACAGAAGCAGATATGAAATATATGGCTGAAGAAATATATAAAACACAATTAAATTATCAAAAAAACCCAGATTATTATAATAATTTGAATAATAATATTAATAATTTAAATCTTACAAATTCAAATTATTTCAATAAAAATAATAGTAATTTATCAAAAGATAAAAATAAAAAAGATATTATTAATTTAAAAAGTAATTTAACATTAGATGATGAACTTCCAATTGGAGGAGGAGGAATTTGGGATTTGTATAATAAAGCTCATAATATTAAAAAAGAAGGAGGTCCAATCAAAAATTTTGGAATTACAATTAATGATAATAGAACAACAACATATAAATATGATCAAAATGGGAATATTATTACAACTGAACAAGGTCTCCCTATCAATACAAATCCAAATTATACTTATTCAAACCGATTTCCAAAAAAAATATCAAATAATAATTCAAATCAAAATCAAATGAATCAAAATATAAATCAAAATCAAATAAATCAAAATATAAATCAAAATCAAATAAATCAAAATATAACAAATCAAAATCAAACAAATCAAAATCAAACAAATCAAGATCAAATAATTCAAAATCAAATAAATCAAAATCAAATCAATAATAATAAAAGTGCATTGAGTAATTTTTATAAACATGCAATTAATAATATTAATACAAATAATAATAATAATGCAAATACTAATACAATATATAATAATACAACTAATGTAAATAGTACAAATATTTCATATATTCAGAATGGAAAATTAATTAAAAAATTAAATTCACATGAAAATAAAACAAATGATATAATTATTAGTGATGAAGAAAATACAAATAGATCAAAAAATAAACTAATTAAAAGGAAAAAAACAAAAGAGGAAATAAATGAAAAAATTAAAGA
>JAEEGK010016911.1_pt1 | contig 15966 bp, 9 predicted proteins | sample 8958771 | NCBI WGS metagenome assembly JAEEGK01 (sample SAMN16246547, study PRJNA631951) | gut metagenome | biome: gut microbiome; feature: rumen; material: SC-attached | host: Bos | place: Iran: Karaj | collected 2018-10
TTGTGCTAGTGGATTACCGTCTTGAGCCACAACAGATTGATGTTGAATTTATTAATTGGCTTGGGGCAAATAGAGTTCCGTTTACAATAATTTTTACAAAATCAGACAAAATAGGAACAAATGTATTGGCATCTAAGATTGATGCATATAAGGAACATCTTCTCAAGACATGGGAGACTCTTCCTGATATACTAGTAAGTTCTGCGGTAAGCAAGATGGGGCAGGAGGAGATTCTAGATTATATACAGAACATAATCAATAGCTTATAGTAGTAAAAAACGACCTTTAGGTTGTGTGGCAACAAAAAATAGCATCCGATTCGGATGCTATTTTAATATTAATGTGGTTATGAAAAATCCTAGAAGAAGCTACGATGCTTACGTGCATTTTCGCCAATGTTTACACCGAAGATAAATTCTTGAGATCCCCAGGTGTAGTTAGACAAATCGCTGAATGTTACGTCGTAGGCGTATCCGAAGTAATATTGTTTGTACTTTACACCAACGTTTGCGATAAATGAGTCACCAGGACGAACCGAAACGCCAAACCAGTAGTCTTGCTTGATGAAGAACTTGAGGTTGATGTCGAACTGTGGCAATGTCTTTTCGGTAGTCTTAATCATGACAGATGGTTCGAGTTCGAAATCTACAGTCTTTCTGTTTTTCTTGAATTCAAACTTGTAACCACCGAAAATAAAATAGTGTCTAACCATTTTGTTTTCTTTAATGTTCTGGTTCACCTTCATCTTCGACTGGAACAGATTGGCAACAGTAACACTAGCGTAGTAGTGTCTGCCAGGACCAGTACCGAAAGCATAAACACCAAACGATGCATCCGGAATTATTGTCTTTTCAATCAAATAGGTAAGCGATGGATCGTCGTACCATGTCGGATCGAAGTTTCTCTGGTCAAGTTTGTATTGGTAGCATTCGGCAGACAGACCGAGAGATATATTGTCGTGCCTTGTTATCCTGAAAATATACGAGTATATTGCCTTGAATCCTATTTCGCTTGAAGGTCCATACTTGTCATGGAAAAGTATACCACCCAAACCCATTTGTTTATGGTATAGGGATGTGTGTCCAGATAATGTCTGTGTTGATGGAGCTTCTTTCATTCCTACCCATTGTTTGTGTACGCCAATGACTATTGGAGCGTAATCCTTAGTACCTGCAACTGCTGGGTTTATGTAGAAATCGTTCATCATGTACTGGCTGAACAATGGTAGTTGCTGGGCGAATAATGCACTGTTACACAGGAATATTGCTATTGCAACTACAATTAACTTCTTTCTAAACTCTTTACTCATAATCTTCAATGTTTAGGGTTTTAGTCCTAGGTGCAAATTTAACTATTATTTCAATACAAACAAACATTTAATAAAAAAATGTTAAATTTTTTGTGCGCTTCCTGCGTATGTTGCTGATTATTAGTTTGAAAAGCGTAAAATTAATTTTTAATGATTGTTGTGATGCTATTGGTTGTTGCGCTTTCTATAAGGTTTTCCATGCATTCGGGAAAATCGGCGGTGACCCATATTGTGTTTTCTGTTCCGAAGAAAAGCATCAGCCTTATGAAATCCATTTCGTTGCCCTTGTCGTCGTGAGATTTGAACCTGCATCTAAATATTATTGCATCGCTATTGTCTTGCATTTTCGTATTCTTCCTTTCGAGAAACTCAAATCCTTGTGACGCCATATACTTTTCTGTTATGGCTGCTGTGATTTTTTTGTAGTTGCGATTCCTGACTTCGTTTATCTGTATTGTAGCCAATGAGCCTGGATGTGAAATCTTTTCTGTTATTGAATCGTATACAAAATGTTTTGGCGGGATGATGCTTGCTGATATCTTCCGTAAGTTAATGCGTTGATTTGCAGTATCGTTTTGTGCGAATGCTGGTGCAGATAAAATGATTGCAGATGCAACGGCAAGGAATATTTGAAATGCTTTTTTCATTTTGCAAGGTTAATAAAAAAATGGGTATCAAGCAATACCCATACACAAAACTCTTACTCAAAAACAATCGCTGCAAAGGTATGACTTTTATTTTAATTAACAATGGTTTGTTGAAAAAGTTTTTGCTATATATTTGGTTGTTTTGTTGCATGTGAGTGTAAGTTATTGTAAACCTGATAGATATGCGGTAGTGTAATTCTTTTGGTTTTTCTGTGTAATTCTTTTGCACGATGTCTTTTTAGCTTGTTTGCTATTTGTACTAATTGCGTGAAAGCGCGATTCGTGCGTTTATTGTGTTAAAAAATATATAATATGTTTGTTGTAACGCGTGGCATTCCTTATTTTTGTCGCATAAAAATAATAAGGATATGATAAGAAGAATAATTTTATTGCTTTCGGCAATTCTGTGTGTGTTGCCGTTTTATGTGGGGGCTCAGACAAAAACTTTAACAATTGACGATGCGGTAGTCGGAGTATGGCGCAATTTATACCCCGAAATGATTTATGGAATACAAATACGTCCCGATACAAAAACCTGTACAAAGTGGGATGGACGTAATCTCGTAGAGTTTTCTTTTGACAAGAAAAAAACAACTACTTTGTTTGCTCTTGAAGAATTGGTTGCCGAATTAAAGAGTAACGACATTACTCCAGTGATGTCGTATCCGGATTACAAATGGCTGTCGAAGAACGAAATGGAAATCCATGTAGGTAATTCAGTTTGTATATTCGATGTCGTAAAGAAGAAAATCAAATCGGCGGCAAGGTGCGACGATGACGTTGAGAATGCAACCTATTGTGCTGCAAATTCAAGTATTGCATATACTGTTGACAACAATCTTCTCATAAGGTCGGGCAGTAAGATTATAAAGGTAAGTGACGAAAAGGATAGCAATATCGTTTATGGTCAGACCGTTCATCGCAACGAGTTCGGTATCGACGGTGGAATTTTCTGGTCTCCAAATGGTAACTATTTGGCATTCTATCGCAAAGACAACAGCAAGGTTTCGGATTACCCGATTGTTGATGTCAACGAGCGTGTGGCAAAGTTGAAACCGGAAAAGTATTGCATGGCAGGCATGGACAGTGAAGAAGTGACTGTCGGTGTATTCGACATGAAAACGCAGAAGATAATTTATCTCGATGTTGATGGTCCCAAAGACCAGTTTCTTACTATGGTAACTTGGAGCCCCGACGAGAAGTCGATTTATGTCGGTGTGCTAAACCGCGAGCAGAACCATTTGCAGATGCGTCGCTACAATGCTACAACAGGAAAGTTTGAAAAACTTTTGTTCGAGGAGAGGAACGACCGATATGTAGAGCCTCAGCATCCGCTCACATTCTTGCCCAACGACCCCGAAAAATTCATCTATTGGTCGCGCAAGGACGGCTTCTGGCACCTATACCTATATAATATAGATGGCAAGCAGATTTCGCAGATTACAAAAGGCGAATTCGAAGTGCAGGAAATATACGGCTTTGCAAACAAAAATCAGGACTTGATTATTAACGCTAACAAGGAAACTCCTATTGATTTTACAATATACAAGGTGAACATTGCAACTGGAAATATGACTTTGATTTCGGGCAATAGCGGAAAGCATGATGCTATACTTTCCGGCGATGGCGAATATCTGGTCGATGCGTATGAATCGACAACCGTACCGCGCGAATATATCCTATACCAGACATCTACAGGGAAGGCAATCTCAACATTGCTGACGGCAGAAAATCCACTTGCCAAATACAAGATGCCAACCTTGAAGATTGGAACAATCAAGGCCGATGACGGTAAGACCGACCTGTACTATCGTCTTATTACTCCTCCGGACTTTGATCCGAACAAGAAATATCCGGCAATAGTATATGTATATGGAGGACCTCATGCCCAAATGATTACCAATTCTCGTTTCGGTGGTGCTGCAGGCTGGGACATGTATATGGCTCAGGAGGGCTATGTTATGTTCACTCTTGACAACAGAGGTTCGGCAAACCGTGGATTTGAGTTCGAAAGTTGTATACACAGGCAACTCGGTACTATTGAGACTCGCGACCAGATGACTGGTGTTGAATTCCTTAAATCGCTTGGTTATGTCGACATGGATAGGCTCGGTGTTCACGGATGGAGCTTCGGCGGTTTTATGACTACGACTCTTATGACCGACTGCGCCGACATTTTCAAGGTCGGTGTGGCAGGCGGGCCAGTTATCGACTGGAAATACTACGAAGTAATGTACGGCGAGCGCTATATGGATACACCTCAGGAAAACCCCGAAGGTTACGAGAAGGCGAGTCTGCTCAACAAGGCAGACAAACTGAAAGGTCGTTTGATGATTATCCATGGATGCATCGATCCGGTTGTGGTTTGGCAGCACAGTTTGCAGTTCCTCAACAAGTGCATCGAAAAGAAGATCCTTGTGGATTACTTTGTATATCCCAACCACGAACACAATGTCCGTGGATTGGATAGGGTGCATCTTATGAGAACGATTACAAGATACTTCGATGATCATTTGAAATAATAAAAAATGTGATTTTAAGGGCTGCCGAAAATACGGTAGCCCTTTTTATTTTATATGTGTGATTGTGCTGATAATAGTGTTGTTAACAAAATTATTTGAAACACTTAATAATTTTTTTGCATTGTCAATAAAAAGTATTTTCTTTGTCTGGTTTTTTGTATAGAAGGAGATTATAGCCTTGTTGCAAAAGATTGTGGTTATAAATTTATGTATAACAGATATTTAGAAAATAATTGTAAATTAAGGATGAGCGTGCATTTAACCGAGGACGGTGCGCGTTCTCAAGAAATTTATGTCTTCGATTTTTCAGAATTGTTATGAGAAGAAGTTTTATTTTAATTTGTGTGGCATTGCTGCTATCGGCATTCGCTAATGCCCAGAGTTATGACATCACTGTGAACATTACAGGTAATGGTAACGTTGTTTATAATGACGCTGCCGTTCAAAATGCAGAAGTGATTACAGTGGATGAAAATGCAACACCAGCATTCACAATTACAGCTGCTACAGGTTCACATGTTGCAAGTGTAATATTAGACATTGCCAATGAAGGCGGAACAAATGTTACCAGCCAGCTTGTTGATAATGTATACACCTTCGCAGCAGTAACAGCAAACCATACCCTTGATGTTACTTTCGAGGCTGATGAGACTCCAACAACCTACACCATTACATTTACTATTGGTGAACACGGAACAGTAACATACAATGGTGAAGCCGTTACAACATCGGTTACTGTAAATGAAAACGCAGAACCTGCTTTCACAATCACACCAGAATCTGGTTACAGAGTAGCAAGTGCAATAATTGATGAAGATGAAGTTGGTGAAGAAGATGTAACAGATGCTATTGAAGACCATGTTTACACATTCGAGGCTGTTACTGCTAACCACACTATGCACATTACCTTTGAGGAAAATACAACTCCTAACACTCATACCGTTACTCTTACTGTTGGAGAACACGGAACAATCGTAGCAACTGATGGAGATGATAACCCAGTTACAATTGAAGCTGGAGTAATTACAGTAAACCATGGCGATGACTTGTCTTTGGAAATTACACCTGAAAATGGATACAAGATTGACGAACTTGTCGTTAATGAAAATCCGTATGTCCTTGAAGACGACGAGTTGCTTGGATTAGATTTGCCGTTACTCAATATCACTAGCGATATGACAGTAAGCGTAACATTCGAAGAAGATAACGATACTCCAGAACCTACAATGTTCGGAATCACCTTCGTTGGTTTGGAAGAAGGCAATACTGTTACAGTTCCTGAAAACGCAAGAGTTGATTCGGTAAGGTCAGGTGATGATTATGTATTCGGTATAACACTCACAAGCTGTCAGCAAGCAATTGCTTCTGTAACAGTTGGCGGTACAGAACTTACTGCAACTGAAGGTCAATATACGATTGAAAATGTTGTATCAGACACGACAGTAACTGTTGAATTTACAAAGTATTTCTATACTGTAACCGCCGAAGCTGGTGAGCACGGTGCAGTTGCAGAAGGATTTGCTTCTCACGATGTTGAATGTGGAACAGATTACGCAATAACATTTGTTCCGGATGAGGGTTATATTCTTGATTCAGTTGTTGTTGATGGTGTTCATGTTACCACTGGTATAAATAGGAATACTTTCACATTGACAAATGTAGATAGTCTCCATGTTGTAAAAGGCTTCTTCGCAACAGATACAAATATTGGTTCAAAGTACGGAATAACCTTTGCTGGTTTGGGCGCTAATGATTCGATTGTTATCCCTGTAACAGAAGATTCGACATTTGTTCACACAGCTGCAATTAAGGACTCTGTTTTATATGGTGATGATTTTGTATTTGCAATAAATGCAGAAAGATGCCATTATGTTTCTTCTGTTTCTGTAAATGGAACAGCAATTGAAGCCGATGCAGAAGGTTTCTACACTATTGAAGGCATATATTGCGACACAACGGTAACTGTTGGATTTACTACCTATAGATATACTGTAACAGCATCGGCAGGTGAACATGGAAGTTTGGTTTCTGATGCAGAGGCAGAAGTTGAATGTGGTTCAAGCCTTACTTTCTCATTCGTTCCTGAGGCTGGCTACAAGCTTGGCTCTGTATTGCTTGATGGCGAATCGAGTACTGACGGAATAAATGGTAACAATTATACATTGGAAGTATACGATGACCACACTATTGTTGGCGTGTTCACAGAGTTCAGAGGTCCGTATGTTGAGTATGTTGGACTATCTGATAGTTATGAAGTAGGTGATACCATTGACTTCTCTTTGAAGATGCATGCAAACTGTATGTACGAAAACCTTTGTGGTGTTGGTTATGAAATGGTTTACATTGACAGCACAGGAACAAGTACAGTTGTTGCTGATGCAACAAGATATGGTGTATTCTCATACAATGTAAATGTTACTGATGAAGATTTCGTTACAAGCATAATTGAAAATGGACGCGGAATGTTGAACTATGTATTGGAAGATGGTAATACAACTTATAATGTAGAAGCATTCACCCTCGGTCTATTTGATGAAGTTGCAGGTAGAAATAGAACAGTAGATTACAACATGATGTTCACAACTGCTGGACGTTATCAGTTTAAGACAACATTGTATTCATGTTCAAATGGTGGTGACGCGTTGACCACTAATTTCAGAGCACCAGAATGTGATGATATGACTCATATTGATAGGGTTGCAGAAACATGTTTAAATCCAAGTGCATTTAACGAATACATGGCAGAAATTACTATTACTGGAGCTACAATACACACAATTACTACAGTAGTATTGGGTGGACACGGAACTGTTGATCCTGAAGGAACCATTATAGTTGAGGCAGGTACAGAACAACGTGTAGTATTTACTCCGGATGAGAACTATGCTCTTGATACAGTAATGGTTAATGGAATCATGAAGTACCCGACTGTTTCTACTGTTCAATATGTTATTGATAGTGTATATACAATCGAAAGTATTAATGAAAACCAGTATATAACAGTTAAGTTTAAGGATGTTAGACCATACTATGATGTACATGTTGAAGTTATGACTGCTGGTGGTAATGTTACACCAAAAGATACTTCTGTAGTTGTTGGTTCTGATGTTACACTTAGAGTAACTCCAAACTCTGGATATCATATTTCACAGCTTGAAATCGATGGAAATTTGATTTCTAACTATGCATCAAACGAAATTACCTTCCGCGATATTCACGAAGACCATAATGTTTCTATTTCGTTCTTCCCCAATTCTGTAGAAGATGAAGTATTTGCAGGTCTTAGCATCTACCCGAATCCAAACAATGGACAGTTCACTGTTAGTTCAGAAGATTTTGAAGGTGATGTTACTTTCCAGATTTATGGCGTAAGCGGTTCTATGTTGTACGAAAAGACAACAAATGGCGAACAGACAGTAAGCTTTGACAATAATTTGTCTGCAGGAACTTACTTCTTGAGAATAATCTCTGGAGATAAGGTTGCAGCAAGAAAGATTGTTGTTGAATAGTTGTACACATTTTCATAATTTAAAGAGAAGGAGTCCGTTGGATTCCTTTTCTTTTTTCTGTGGTTGATAAATTATGTTAATAAAAAACAACATTTTCATTGTATATCATAAATTTCATTTATAAATTTGCATCATTAAATATTCATCGATTATGAAAAAGTTCTTGGTCGTATTATTAACAGCATTGTTTGCTTTGGCAGTTCTAGTATCTTGTAGGTCTGTCGAAAATTGTCCAGCATATAGCGATGCTTCTCAGGTGGAACTCGAGGCGGAAGATGTCGCATAGTTTTAATCTGGACTTAGTTTGTTATTTGTGGCGGTATTATGACTTTTGCTAGGAATTTCATAGTGCTGCTTTTTTTCGTTGTGTGCATAAGCTATTGGGCAAATGCACAGGGAGAATTTTCTGAGGACAGAGAATCCTTACACTATAATGTGAACCAATTTGGAGCAAAAGTAAATACCAACGGATTTGGTTTTATATATACTTTTGCACAGCGCGTAACTTATAGATTACGTCGCAATTATGAAGTTGAATACGATTATGTGAGAAGTCCTAAAGAGGTTAAGATGATAAATACGTATTTTGCGTCATATAGCAATAATGTAAAACGATTTATTTTCGGCAAGGACAATTCTGTACATAATATTAGGGTCGGTTATGGTTATAACTGGATGCTGTTCGAAAAGCGTGACAAAAATAGTGTGTCGATACATTTGCAGGCCAATGCTGGTTTTTCATTTGCTATCGAAAAACCAGTGTATTATGAAATGGTCGATAGTGTGACTGTTTTTAATAATACGGCCAATTATCATTACAGCCCACATCGATTCGAAGACTATTATACAGGCAAAGTGTCGGACATAATAACTAAATCACCTTTTTCTACAGGTATTAAGGAGACAAAGATTCGTCCTGGCAACTACATTAAATTGGACTTCTCATTTGACTTTGCCCGCAATGCAATGGTTGTAAGTGCTATAGAAGTTGGTGGCATAGTCGACTTTTATTATTTCCCCGTGACCATAATGTATAATCATCCGCATAACTTCATGTGGTCTATGTATATAGCATATCAGTTCGGAAGAAAGTATAACCCCACATTGAATCGTGAGTACAGACGCGAACAGCGAAAACTCACAAAGTAAATTTGTTGATAAATTTATTTCGCTTCGTAGTGTGCCAATCCTTTTCGTTGCTATTTTTGTCATCGAAAGAAATTGATGATGGAAACGGAAAATATATTCGTAAAAGGTTTAAACTCACCGCAGAAGCAAGCTGTCCTGTATTGCGATGGACCAAGTTTGGTTATTGCTGGCGCTGGTTCGGGCAAGACAAGGGTGCTGACGCATAAAATTGCTTACCTGATTTCAATGGGCATGGATCCGCATAGGATTATGGCTCTAACTTTTACCAACAAGGCCGCTGCCGAAATGAAAGAGCGTATCGATACGCTTCTCGGATATAATGCATCTCAGGCATTGTGGATGGGAACATTCCATTCTATTTTCGGTCGTATGCTTAGGATTGAGGCCGAAAAAATAGGTTTTACAAGCAATTTTACCATATACGATACCTCTGACTCCCAGAACCTAGTAAAGGATATAATAAAGGAGATGAAGCTAGACGAGGAGCATTACAAGTACAAGACTATATTTGGACGCATATCGGCATGCAAGAACCGTCTTGTTCTTCCCGATCCATATATGGCGAATAGTACTTATGTTACCCAGGACAGGGCTGCACATATACCTGAATTTGGAAACATATACAAGATGTACTACCAGAGGTGCCGTCGTTCCAATGTAATGGACTTTGATGATTTGCTATTGTATACCAATATTCTCTTCAAAGTTGACCCGCTGACACTTGCCAAGTATCAGGAACGGTTCGATTATTTCCTCGTAGATGAGTATCAAGACACAAATTTTGCTCAGTACCTTATAGTTAAGAGATTGTCGGAGAAGAACCGTCGGCTATTTGTCGTAGGCGATGATGCTCAGAGCATTTATTCGTTCCGTGGTGCAGAAATTCAAAACATACTGAATTTCAAGAATGACTATCCTGACTATAAACTTTTCAAGCTTGAGCAGAACTATCGTAGTACGCAGAATATTGTAGATGCGGCCAATTCGCTTATAAAGAAGAACAAGGGGCAGATCCGCAAGAATGTTTTTTCCGAAAATGAAGTCGGCGACAAAGTGCAGATAAACAAGGCAGTGTCGGACAATATGGAAGGTGTGATGATCGCCAAGAAAATTGTCGAACTTCATGATGATGGCGCACAATATTCAGATTTTGCAGTGCTGTATAGAACAAATGCTCAGTCACGTATCTTGGAGGAAGCTATGCGTTCGCAGGGTATTCCTTACAAGGTTTTCGGTGGATTGTCCTTCTACCAGCGTAAGGAAATCAAGGATGCACTGGCTTATGTCAGGTTTTCGGTAAACCACGACGATGTTCAGTCGTTCAAGAGGATTGTAAACTATCCATCAAGGAAAATAGGGCAGACTACTATCGACAAGGTGGTTGCTGCTGCCGAATCGTTGCAGGTATCGGTATGGGACATTATTTTCAATCCTGGCAAATATCCTATGGATGTGAATGCTCCAACGCGCTTGCGCTTGAAGGAGTTTGCAACGATGATAAACGGTTTTACTGAAAGGATCGATTCATACGATGCATATTCGTTTGTTGATGAGATGCTTAAGGAGTCGGGAATTATTAGCGACTTACAATCGGACAAAACTCCCGAAGGAGAAAATCGTCGTGAAAACATACAGGAATTGCTGAATGGTGTGAAAATGTTCTGCGACACTCGTCGCGAAACGGGTGAACCTAACGGAATATTGAACTATCTGGAAAATGTTTCGGTGCTTACCGATCTTGAAGAACCAGACGATGGTGATTTAAATCGTGTGTCGCTGATGACAATACATTCGTCAAAAGGTCTCGAATACGATAATGTGTTTGTCACAGGTGTGGAGGAAAATCTATTCCCTGGAGCACTTACCGTCATGGATCCAAAAGACCTTGAAGAGGAACGCCGTCTGTTTTATGTGGCGATTACAAGGGCTAAGAAAAGAATCATGCTGTATTATGCCGAGAACAGATTCAGATTTGGGAAGCTTACACCAATGACACCTAGCCGTTTTCTCAAGGACATAGATGTTTCGTATGTCGATTGGCATGGACTTACGGTAAATCCGTTCACGGCAGTGTTTGACAGTGAATTTGAAGGATATACTAGTTTCCAGAGGAAGCCTTCGTACGATGGCAACTTTATGCAGAAGAAGACTGCAAGCCAGCCAAGTGTACAGCAACCTGTTCACAGAAATTTAGTGCCTATCCGTAAGGCATCGTCGAAACCGGCCGATGAAATAGCCGATGCAAGTCAGCTCGTTGCTGGCGTGAGGATAAAGCACAAGTTGTTTGGTGAAGGTCGTATTGTGGATAGAATTGGCGACGGCGAGAACACAAAATTGATTGTTGAGTTCGATAGTGGCGACACTAAAACATTATTATTAAAGTTTGCTAAATTGCAAATATTGGACTAACTTTGCAACAAAAATATTGTATGGATTATAATACACAGAGGACAGGTTTGAGGATTCCGGAGTACGGTCGCATTATACAGGAGATGGTCGACCATTGTTGCTCTATTCCTGACAGAAACGAACGCAATATGGCGGCTAGGACTATCGTTGGAATCATGGAGAATATGAATCCAGCCATAAAAGAAGAAGCCGATTACAAGCGCAAGTTATGGGATCAGTTGTCGGAGTTGTCTGGCTTCAAGTTAGATGTCGACTGGCCCTTCCCTGTTATAACTGAGGATGTAAAATCGCAAAAGCCGGATAGACTTTCATATTCCGACAACTCAATAATGTTCCGTCACTATGGCAAGATTATCGAAGCGATGCTTGCTAAGTTGGAGGAAGAAACCGATGAAGAACGTTACCGCGCTTTGTTTTCGGACATAGCAAACTTTATGAAGCGTTCGTATGTACAGTGGAAAAGGGAATTGATTCCTGACGATGTTATATTCCGCGAAATAGTATACATAACGGAAGGTCGTGTGCAGGTTCCCGAAAATATAAAGCTAGGCGACTACAAAGATGTACTGATGCAGGCACAGGTTGTTCCTGCAGCATCTAAGAAGAAGAAAAAGGCAGTACAACCGCAACCTACTGGTAATCCTCAGAAGAAGAAAAAGAAACATTAATTTATTAGGAATCAATGGGTACTTTTAAGATAGAAGGCGGACATGTCCTAAGTGGTGAAATTGTGCCACAGGGTGCAAAAAATGAGGCATTGCAGGTTATTTGCGCTACATTGCTGACAAGCGAAAGCGTGAAAATCAGCAATGTCCCAAACATATTGGATGTAAACAAACTTATTGACCTGCTGATTGCGATGGGTGTAAAAGTTACACGCCATGGAAACGGAGTTTACACATTCAAGGCCGACGATGTAAATCTTGGATACCTGGAATCCGAAGCATTTCGTGCCGATGGCGCTGCGCTTCGCGGTTCAATAATGATTCTTGGTCCATTGCTGGCACGCTTTGGAAAGGTGTATATGCCAAAACCAGGAGGCGATAAGATTGGTCGTCGTCGTTTGGATACACATTTTATTGGATTTCAAAAACTTGGAGCAAAATTTAACTATAGTTTTGAAGAAAATTTCTACACCCTTGAAGCCGAAAAACTTGAAGGTACTTACATTCATCTCGAGGAAGCTTCGGTAACTGGTACTGCCAACATTATTATGGCAGCTGTTAGGGCAAAAGGAGAAACTACCATCTATAATGCCGCTTGTGAACCATATATACAGCAGTTGTGCAAATTGTTGAATAGGATGGGGGCAAAGATAACAGGAATTGGTTCCAACTTGCTTCATATCGAGGGCGTTGACGAATTCCATGGCGCCGAACACACCATCCTGCCCGATATGATTGAAGTAGGTAGTTTCATCGGTATGGCGGCTATGACAGGTTCGGAAATTACAATCAAGAATGTCCGTTACGATATGCTGGGTATCATACCGGATTCGTTCCGCAGACTTGGAATCAGACTAGAACACATAAACGACGATATATATATACCGCATCACGATCATTACCAGATTGAAAGTTTCATTGATGGCTCTATTATGAATATTTCGGATGCAATCTGGCCGGGACTTACGCCCGACTTGCTCAGTGTTTTCCTTGTTGTGGCGACACAAGCAAAGGGAAGCGTGCTGATTCACCAGAAAATGTTCGAGAGCCGTCTGTTCTTTGTTGATAAGCTGATTGATATGGGCGCGCAGATTATACTTTGCGACCCGCACAGGGCTACTGTCATTGGCCTTGACAATCAGATAAGGCTTCGCGGTACTACGATGAACTCGCCTGATATTCGTGCAGGTATGGCTTTGCTTATTGCTGCAATGTCGGCACAAGGCTCGAGCATTATTAGAAATATCGAGCAAATTGACCGCGGTTACGAGAATATAGACGTACGCCTGAATAAGTTGGGCGCAAAAATTGAAAGAATAAATTATTGATGTTATGAAAAAAATATTTGTTTTGACGGTAGCTGTGATTTTATCATTCATTGCGAGTGCGCAAAATGTAGGCATTAATGTAGGTGATATTGCTCCGGAAATAAGTTTGCCAACACCTAATGGCGATACGGTAAAGTTGTCGTCGTTGCGTGGCAAGATGGTTCTTATTGACTTTTGGGCATCGTGGTGTGGACCATGCCGTAAGGAGAATCCTAATGTAGTAAAGGCATACAATGCTTATAAGGATAAGTATTTCCAGGCTGGCGATGGTTTTACCGTGTATGGCGTGTCGTTGGACAAGTCGGCTGAGAACTGGGTTAAGGCTATTGAAACAGATAAACTTACGTGGACAAATGTCAGCGATTTGCAATATTGGAATTCTATTGCAGGACGACAGTATCAGGTCAACAGCATTCCATGTAACTTTCTCATTGATGGCAATGGTGTTATAGTAGCAAAGAACCTCCGTGGCGAAGCATTGGAGTCGGCTTTGGAAAAGTATATTTTTCGTCCGGTAAAATCTTTTGAGGAAGCATTAGTAACGCTTAGGACACAATTGAATGCTATGAAGGAAATTCAGCAGTTGGATGAATTTTCGAAGGAAATATCCAAAATGGAGAAGGATATAAATGAAATTCAGTCGTTGCTTGACGGCATGAAGAAGAAACTTGAAAAGTAACCGTTATTGGTTCAAATATGCAAAAAGGAAGCCCTGTGGCTTCCTTTTTTTGCAATATAGCATAAAAAAAGCACGATTTTCATCGTGCTTTCTGTGACCAATTGGGGACTTGAACCCCAGACCCCCTGCTTAAAAGGCAGGTGCTCTACCTGCTGAGCTAATTGGTCGTTCCTCCCAAATATTTGGGACTGCAAAAGTACAGCAAAAAATCGGTTCGACAAATTTTTTTGCCTAAAAAATGAAAAAAAATGTGATGCAGTTAGAAGTCTTTGAAAATAAGTGCGTTAAAAAATGATGCAACGAGGCAACCCTTTGCAAAAAAAATCGTTGAAAAAAATAGCAATCAAGAATTATGTTTAAAAACTTTTTCTTAAATTGCACCGTTTTTTACTAACATAAAAGTTATTAAAATGAAGAAGATAGTATTATTTGTTTTAAGTGTAGCTGCATTGCTTGTATCTGCAACAGTATATTCGCAGAATCAACCAGTTAGCTTTAAGCATTCGGAACTTTTGTCGGAAATTGACAATGTTGTTGTCGCTTCGCCCGATATGGTTCAGATTATGAATGAGGATGTCTCGGACGAGAAGAATGGCGAGATGTACAAGGTTGCAAGAGTCCTTGATGTAAATATGAATATGGAAAATTGCGGTACAACAGATGTGCTTGCCGATGGGACAAAGGTTTGGCGTGTACGAATTGTATCCGAAGGAGCTTTGGCATTAAAGGTATTATGCCCTGAATTTTATATTCCTCAGGGTGCTGAATTGTTCCTATACAGGGAGAACAGACAGCAGCTTGTAAGTCTAAATTCAAAGAACAATCCGCAGTTCGGAACATATTATTCGCCGAAGATGATTCAGGGGGATGCATTGTATATGGAATATGTTCAGCCGGCATCGGTTTCTGGTAATCCAGTGATAAGGATGGATGGACTTTGCTATTTCTATCGTGGCGTTGATGCATACGTCGGATATTATGCAAATAAGAGGGAGACTGGTTATGGTAGTTCGGGAAGTTGTGAGGTTAATATAAATTGCCCCGCAGGTACGAACTGGCAAGATCAGAAAAAAGGTGTTGCCGAGATTGCCATAATATCGGGTTGGTCGGTTGGTTTCTGTACTGGTTCGTTAGTGAACAACACGGCAAACGATGGAACACCATATTTCTTGACAGCAGACCACTGTGGTGGCGTTGATGAGGCAAACTCAATGTCTAGATGGGAGTTTAACTTTAATTTTGAAGCTTCAGGATGCTCCAATCCGACAAGCGAGCCAAATTATGATGTGGTTACTGGTTGTACTTTGAGGGCAAGACCGTCTGGCGCCCAGTCTTCAGGAACAGATTTCTTGTTGTTGGAATTGAATACGACAGAAGACCATCTTGAGGAAATTGGTGCTTACTATAATGGTTGGGATAGAAGCACAACAGGAGCTGCTTCTGGTGTTGGAATCCACCATCCTCAAGGAGACATAAAGAAAATATCGGTTTATACAAGGCAATTAGTTGCTGCAACCTATACTAGTCAAAATACACAGAATGGACACTGGCAGGTATGGTGGACAACCTCAACTGGTGTTACTGAGGGCGGTTCTTCAGGTTCACCATTGTTTAATGATGCAAACAAACTTATTGTTGGAACGCTTACAGGTGGTGCATCAAGTTGTTCTGCAACTGGAAATTCTTTGTATGATATGTACGGTCGTTTCGCCCTTCACTGGGAAAATGGCGGACCATCACATGCAAACC
>JAEEGK010016915.1_pt1 | contig 15965 bp, 16 predicted proteins | sample 8958771 | NCBI WGS metagenome assembly JAEEGK01 (sample SAMN16246547, study PRJNA631951) | gut metagenome | biome: gut microbiome; feature: rumen; material: SC-attached | host: Bos | place: Iran: Karaj | collected 2018-10
TAGGATTAAATTAAAAATTATATAATTTTAAATAATAGAAGAGATAATTAAAAAATCTCTTCTTATTTTTTGCATAAACAATAGAAAAAACTGATTAAAAAAGTATAAAATCACAACTAAAATTAAAAATTACACTTTTGAAAAATATGTCGAAATAAAATATTATGTATATGAAAGGAGGTAGGTATATGATGAATCAGGTAGTATTAGTAGGAAGAATTGTATATGATCCTGAACTACATGAAACTGAATCTGGACTTAAGGTAACAACCATAACCTTAGCTGTCCCTCGTGCGTATAAAAATCCAGATGGTGAATATGAAACTGATTTCATTAAATGTGTGATATGGCGTGGTATAGCAGAAAATGTTGCTGAATACGTAAAACGCGGGGATTTGGTAGGCATCAAAGGACGCATTCAGATGCGTATTATAGATGATGAAGCCAAGAACCAAATAATGGAAATCATTGCGGATAAAGTTTCGTTTTTATCAAGTAAACCAAAAGAAGTACAAGAGGCAGAGTAATCTGCTTTTATTTTGAATTAGTATATAACATTTCTGATTTTTTGTGCTATAATATGTATACTTTTTGTGAAATGGGGAACAACAATGGAAAACACATTAACGCACACAACGGAATTTGAAGTCGCACAGAACTTCGTTATACATAATTACGGTAAACTTATAAGTGGTGAAAAAATACCACCTATAAAGTTTAGATTTAATGAAGATGGATATATGATATTTGAAACATTAAAAAATTTCCAGTTCGTCATCCATATTCTGGTGAAATAGTAGAACGTATTAATCAAGAACAAATAGAAGCAATAAAATTAGGAACTAAACATATAAAAGATGAGGATATAGTTATAGATGTACCTGATGCATATAGTTTTTTTAAACAACTATCCATAATTGCAAACATGTATTATCCGCATAGTTATTATACTAACCCTCAAACATGCGGGAATAACTTTTTCTCAGATGCATTATGGATTAGAATGACACCTCAAGATTTCTTGAATGTAGAAAGCTTTCTAGAAAGACAATATGAATTACTTTATGGGGCAATCAGTAATAATTATTTAACAAATCTTGATGATGTTGAATATGACAAATATCTAATTAAATGTAGCAATGAGTATAATAGAAATGACATGTTTGAAACATATAGCAGAATGTGTCTTGATGTATGTGATAAAGAAGATAAAAGTATATTTTATGAACTACCAAGTATACATTATGGCGTAATAGAAAAAGGCGGTAAGAAAACATGTTATATATATGGTATACAAAATATGGCTGTAGGTAATCAAGATAAGAAGATAGCTAGATCTTTATATCAGTTAAATAAAGGAGTTGAAAACCCAAGTATCCATCCAAGTTTCGTCTTAGCGATGAAAACTTTTATTGATATATTAAAAAATAATAATATAAATTCTATACGTGTACCTTTATTGGAAGTACTAAATTATGATTATCATGTATTATGTAGTAAAAACATTAAAGAATCTTATTTAAAAAATGATTCTTCTATTAATAAAATATATGATAATTATGTTGATAGGGAAAATATGATATCAAAATCAAAGACAAAAGTATTCGCGAGTATATTCTATAGGTTACAAGAACAGTTTGATAATATAGATATTGATGTAGATGATTTTGAATTAGTAATAACACATAAAAAGAATAAAGTATTAGAAAGGTATTAACAAATACCTTTTATTTTTTTGCAACAAGTTAACAGTATGTTAATTATGATTTTTCTAAAATAATCCTTGCTATAATTTCAATAGGTAGTGGAGGTGTTAACATGATGATCCTTGGCGATAGAATTAAAAATCGCAGAATAGAACTTAAGATGACACAAGAAGAATTAGCTGAACAAATAGGTGTTAGTAAAGTAGCTATCTGTAATTATGAAAAAAATATAAGAACACCAAAATTAGAAACAATATCTAAAATAGCCGAAGTATTAAATCTAGAAATAGGATATATACTTGGTCAAGATGTTAATATCGTATCAGAAGATCACACTCTAAAAATGAAACTACCTAAAGAAGATTTACAATTATTAAACGAATTAAAGAAACATAAATCTTTGTACTTCGCGTTAATAAAAGACCCAAAAAGAACAATTCAATTAATAAACAATAAATTATCTAAATAGTCTATAGGACTATTTTTATTTTTATGATATAATTTAATATGTATATATAATATAATTAACATGGAGGGGAATATGACATTAATATACTTTATATTGATATTAGGTATAACAATAATGATACATGAATTTGGTCATTATTTGATGGCTAAAAAAGCTGGCGTATATGTGTATGAATTTTCAATAGGTATGGGACCTCGTTTATTCAAATGGAAAAGAAAAAATGATGAAACAGAGTATTCCATCAGAGTATTACCAATAGGTGGTTATGTACAATTAGCAGGAGAAGAAGGAACACCTGATAAGAAAATTCCAAAAGGTGTGCGTCTTCAAGATAAAAATACACTACAAAATGTATTAATAATGGGAGCAGGAGTATTTAATAACTTCTTACTCGCATTATTCTTACTTTTTATAATTGGTTTATCCACAGGATATACTAATCAAAAGCCAATAATATCCACAGTAAAAGAAGAAAGTCCTGCATATATAGCTGGATTAGAAGTTGGCGATAGAATTATCAAATTAAATAATCGTAGTATTAATAATACCGATAAACTATTATTAGAACTATCAATAATAAAAGATGATAATATAACATTAACAGTAAAGAGAAAAAACGATATTAAAGAAATCTCATTAAACACTACTAAAGTAGAACAAGATGGTACAGTATCATATAAGATGGGATTCACATTAGATGATACTAACGAAAAAGGATTTGTAAGTGCAATTAAATATGCATTTACTAAATTTGCAAGTTTAGTTGAACAAATGGTATTCATCCTGATATATTTATTTAGTGGTAAACTATCTTTAAATAATTTATCAGGTCCAGTAGGTATATATGTATTAGTAGGTACAGTAGCAAAACAAGGAATATTAAACTTACTATACTTAATGGCATATTTAAGTTTGAATGTAGGTATAATTAATATATTACCTTTTCCAGCGTTTGATGGTGGAAGAATATTCCTATTGCTAATACAAAAAATAACAGGTAAAAAATTAAGTGAAAAAGTAGAAGATAGAATTAATACAATTGGATTTATATTATTGATGGCATTAATGCTTTATGTAACATTCAATGATATATTACATTTATTATAAGGAGGACATATGTTAGAGGTTAAAAATGTAACAAAATATTATGGTGATTTTAAAGCCGTAGATAACCTATCTTTCAGTGTTAAACCAGGTGAAATATTTGGTTTATTAGGTGTAAATGGTGCTGGTAAAACAACAACATTTAGAATGATTATGGGATTATTAGAACCAACAGCAGGTACTATCACATTAGATGGTAAAAAGATAGATTATAATCAAACTAATAAGATAGGATTCTTAACAGAAGAAAGAAGTTTATTAACTAAATTAACAGTTAAAGAACAAGCAATTTATTATGGTACCTTAAAAGGTATGAAGGAAGAAGATATTTTAAAGAAATTAGATGAATTACTAAAAGAATTTGAAGTATCAGAATATAAAGATAAGTTAATCAAAGAATTATCAAAAGGTAATCAACAAAAAATCCAATTTATAACTGCCATTATAAATGACCCTAAATTACTTATTTTGGATGAACCATTCAGTGGATTAGATCCATTTAACGTAGAAATGTTTAAAAAAGCAATCGTAAGATTAGCTAAACAAGGAAGTATAATAATATTCTCATCACATAGAATGGAACATGTAGAATTATTCTGTAAAAAAATAGTTATTCTTCTAGCAGGTAAATCTGTAATTGAAGGAGATTTAAAAGATATCAAAAAGAAATATAAAAGAAAAAATATCTTCATTAAAGGAGATATTGATGAAAAAGAATTATCTAAAATCAAAGGTGTAGTATCAGTAGAAGAATATGGCGATTCTTACATGGTAAAAATAGAAGATGATAGTGTCACAGAAAAAGTATTTGATAAAGTTAAGAAATATAAAAATATCACTAAATTTGAATTAGAAGATGCATCATTAAATGAAATATTTGTAGCTAAGGTAGGTGAGTCTTATGAAAAATAAATTTATGTTTTTAACTAAGACAAGTTTATCAAGAAAAGTAAATACAAAATGGTTTAAAATAGTAAACGTAATACTATGTATTATCATAGTAGGTGTATTAAATATTGATAGTATAATTAGTTTCTTTGGTGGGGATTTCGATAAACAAATCAAATTATACGTAATTGATAAAGTAGATGGAAATGTTTATGATACATTAAATAGTCAATTAAATTCATCAACTACATTATTAACACAAGGTAATGATAATGCATATGAAGTTGTAAAATATGATAAAACATTAGAAGACGCTAGAAAAGAAGTAGAAGAAGATAAAGATATTATAGTTTTAGAATTCAATAAAAATGAAAAAGAAGTAATTGATGTAACTTTATTAACAAAAGAATATATGGATTTAAAAGATATGGTTATATTGAATACAGCATTAAATAATACTAAATTTGCGTATTCAATGAAAGCGTATGATGTTAATCCAGAAGTATTAGCTAAACTATCTGAAAATATTACAGTTAATAGAGTATTTATAGATGAAGAAAAGAATGATACAAATGAGAATATGGAAGTAATAATGTCAACTGTATTCCCAGTAATCATATTACCATTCTTCATGTTAACAATTATATTAGTACAAATGATAGGTGCAGAAGTAAATGATGAAAAGACAACTAAAAGTATGGAAATCATTATTTCAAATGTAAGTCCAGAAGTACATTTAGCATCTAAAGTAGCTGCTGGTAACTTATTTGTAATTATTCAAATAATCCTTTTATTAGCCTATTCAGCGTTAGGTATATTTGCACGTAAAGCATTAGGAGCAGCTAGTATAACAAATGGTGTAGGTGCATATATTGAAGGTGTAATAAATAGTATTGCTTCAACAGAGTTTATTTCTAGTTTAGCAGTAGTAATACCACTATTAGTAATATTATTAATCGTAACTTTATTAGCGTATTCATTACTTGCAGGTGTACTTGCATCAATGACAACTAATAATGAAGATTTCCAACAATTACAAACTCCAATAGTAATAATATCATTAATAGGTTATTATCTTGCAATGTTAGCAGGTATGTTTAAAGGATCATTATTCATTAGAATATTATCATATGTACCATTTATATCTGCAATATTATCACCATCATTATTTATATTAGGTGATGTAGGTATAATAGATGTAATAATTTCAATATTATTATCAGTAGGAGTTGTATACATACTAATTAAATATGGTATAAGAATATATAAAGTTGGTATATTAAATTATTCATCTAAAGGTTTATGGAAAAAGATGTTTAAAGCAGTTAAAGGAAAAGTGTAGATTAAACTACATTTTTTCTTTATGTTATATTAAAAATAATTATAATATGATATAATTTAAATGATTAAAAAATAATATTATGTATAAACTATAAATGGTGATTCTTGATGAAAAAAGTAATAGTTATAATCATGTCCATTTTATGTTTGTATATAATTTATAAAATTAATTTTATAAGAGTAAAACCAGTTAGTTTAACAACGTATAAAGTATTTAATATGGAAGATTACAATGTATTTTATCTTGATTTAAGTGAAGATGATATAACCACATTAAATATATCTAAGATTCTTAATAGTGATATAGATATAATAAGTTTAATACCATATGTTAATCCAATATATAAAAAGACATTAGGTGATTTAAAATATAGATTTTCACCAAATATATCAAGAAATAAAAATATTCGTAATTTTATAAAATATTATAAAGATACAATTAAAGAAACAGGATATTTAGAAGATTTAAATTATATAAATATAGATGGTATAAAAATACTAGAAATTGAAGTATACGCGAAAGGTGAAGATATAATTAATTTATTATATAAGAATAATAAAATTAAATATAAAATAGTAAGTATAAACGAATATAAATACTTAGAAGTGTAGGAGGATTTATGAAACCAGTAATAGGAATAGTAACAAGACCAGTATTAAGAGATAATGAAGTAAGATTAGACGCGGTTAATAATATGTCTAGAAGATCAATTATTAAAAATGGCGGTATACCAATCGGGATATTACCAACACAAGATATAGATTATTATGATACTAAAGGTGAAGATATTCATAAATTAACAGAACAAGAAAAAGAAGATATAATTAACCAAATTAAATTATGTGATGGTATATTATTTCAAGGTGGTAATAGATGGTATGAATATGATGAATTCATAATGAAATACATTATAGAAAATGATATTCCTGCATTGATGATATGCATGAGTATGCAACTACTTGATTATATAGATTGTCAAGGTGAAAGAGTACCAGTAGAAGGACATGTATCAAAAGAAGATTACGTTCATTATATTAATATTAAAGAAGGTAGTATCTTAAATAAAATACTAAATAAGACAAGATTAAATGTTAATAGTATGCATAGATATAAGATAGTTAAAGTAGATAAGTGTAATATCATAGCTACTTCAGATGATGGCACTATAGAAGCCATAGAATATCCTAATAAAAAATTCATATTAGGTCTACAATGGCATCCTGAAAAGATGATAGATTTTGATGAAGATGAAAACAAAATCATAAAATACTTTATAGATCAAACGAAATCCCAATAGGGATTTTTTCTTTTATACTAATAAAAAACTACATTTCCTTTTAATTTGATAAATAAAGTGGTATAATTAAATAGGTGATAATATGGAAATACTAGCAGGTGATATAAACATAAATTATGAATTATATGGTAATAATAAAAAAGAAACCATAGTATTATTACATGGTTGGGGTCAAAACATAGATATGATGAAACCGCTAGGTAATTATTTATCTGATGATTATCAAATATTGATAATTGATTTACCAGGATTTGGTAATAGTGAAGAACCTAAATATCCATGGAGTTTATTAGATTACGTTAAATCTATAAGAGAAATAATTTTAAAAGAAAAAATAGATAAACCTATTATGATGGGACATAGTTTTGGAGGCAAATTAGCTTTATTATATGCATCAATATATGAAGTAAGTAAATTAGTAGTATTCGCATCTCCAATTAACCATAATCATAAAGTTAGCTTAAAAAGTAAAGTATTAAAACAAATTAAAAAACTACCTATGATGGATAAAATAGGTGAGAAAATGAAAAAACATATGGGTTCAACTGATTATAGAAATGCATCACCTGTTATGCGTGAAATATTAGTAAATCATTTAAGTACAGATATTTATGATGAGTTATCAAATATAAAAGCCTCAACATTAATCATATGGGGTGAAAATGATATAACAGTAAGTCCAAATGTCGCGTATGAAATAGATAGTAAGATTAATGATTCTGGAGTAGTAATACTACCAGGAACACATTATGCATATTTAGAAAATTTAAATAGAGTAGTAGAAATACTAGAAAGATTCTTGGAGGCAAAATAATATGAAAAGTTTTATAGTTACATTAATACCAATATTTATATTCTTAATTCTTAAAATAAGAAAAGCATATCATATGTTACAACAAAACTGGTATAACGATGGAAACAGATATATTAAATGGATAAATAGAAATATAAGAAAAGTATTCTTCTATTATGATTTAGTAATCATACCATTATTTATACTAGGATTATTTATACCAATGAAATATATGGTATATGCATATTTAATAGGTTATTTATTAGTTGATTACTTCTATAGAAATGCATTACATAAAGAACAACTAAAAAAACCATTAGTTTTTACAGCAAGAATTAAAAGATTATCAGTAACAACATTACTATTATACGCAATTATATTATATTTAATATTCTATGCATTTGACTTAGATTATGTAAATTATTATTACTTAGTAATTGCAATTGCAGTATATTTAAGTTTCTATATAGTTTTACTTGCGAATACAATTAATAAACCAGTAGAAAAATTAGTATTCTTACATTTTAAAAGACAAGCTTTAAAGAAAATATCTGGAATGACTAATATGGAATCAATTGGTATTACAGGTTCTTATGGTAAAACAAGTAGTAAAAATATTGTTGCAGAAATATTAAGTGTTAAATATAATGCATTCCCATCACCTAAGAATTTTAATACACCATATGGACTTATCAATACAATCAATAATTATATTGATAAATTTAGTGATTACTTTGTAGCTGAGATGGGCGCGACTAAAGTAGGACAAATAAAAGCATGTACAGATATCGTACATCCTAAATATGGTATTATTACTAAAATAGGTGAGGCACACTTAGAAAGTTATGGTTCTAAAAAGAATATTGAAAATACTAAATTTGAATTAATTGAATCACTACCTAGTGATGGTTTAGCTATATTAAATGGTGATGATGAGATTCAAATGAATCATAAGATTCAAAATAAAGTTAAAGTAATGACAGTAGGTATTAATAATCCAGATGTAGACGCTAGAGCTATTAATATCAAATGTACTTATAAAGGTACAGAATTTGATGTAGTATTCAAAGGTGATAAAAATAAATATCATTTTGAATCAGTTTTATTAGGTAACAACAACGTTTACAATTTATTAACAGGTATTTTACTTGGTAAATATTTAGGAATAAATATTGAACAACTAGAATTGGGTGTTAGAAATGTAAGACCAGTTGAACATAGATTAGAGTTAAAGAAACATGGTAATATGAATATAATTGATGATGCATACAATTCTAATCCAGTTGGATCTAAAATGGCAGTAGAAGTACTTGGTATGATGCCAGGTAAAACTATCATAGTAACACCTGGTATGATTGAATTAGGCGCGTTACAATATGAGGCAAACTTTAACTTTGGTACTTATATTGCAGATAACAAAATTGATGAAGTTATCTTAGTAGGTGAAAAACAAACAGTACCAATTCTAGATGGGTTAAAAAGTAAAAAATATGATGAAAAACATATACATATATTAAATGATGTTAAAGAAGCTTTCCCATTAATCAATAAATTAAGAGGTAAAGATACATATGTGTTATTAGAAAATGATTTACCTGATATATTCAACGAGTAGGAGGAAATAATATGAAAATTAAATTAGGTGTAATATTTGGTGGAGAAACAGTAGAACATGAAGTTAGTATTATAAGTGCTTTACAAGCAATGGAAAATATTAATGAAGAAAAATATGATGTAGTACCTATTTATATATCAAAAGATAGAGTATGGTATACAGGAAAATTCTTAAGAGATATGAATGTATACAAAGATATGGATTTATTAAAAAGATACGCGAAAGAAATAGTATTATATAAAAAGAATGGTGAATTTGTATTACAATCAACAAATGGTATGTTTAAAAGTATAGTAACCTCTCTAGATGTAGTATTACCAATTGTACATGGTCAAAATACAGAAGATGGTAGCTTAGCTGGTTACTTAGATACAGTAGGTATTCCATATGCAGGTCCTGGTATCTTAGGCGCTGCGATTGGTCAAGATAAAGTAACAATGAAAGAAGTATTCCAAGCTAACAATTTACCAATAGTTCCATATACTTGGTTCTATGATATTGAATACAATACTAAGAAAGAAGATATCTTAAAAGAAATTAAAAAGATTGGTTACCCAGTAATTGTAAAACCAGCTAGATTAGGTAGTAGTGTTGGTATTACAGTAGCCAAAGACGCAGATGCTATTGAAGAAGCTATTAATGATGCAATTGCATATGACAATAAAATTATTGTAGAAAAAGTAATTGATAATTTAGTAGAAGTTAACTGTAGTGTATTAGGTAACTATGAATATACAGAAGCAAGTGTATTAGAAGAAGTTACAAGTTCAAATGATTTATTAACATATCAAGATAAATATATGGGTGGTGGAAAAACTAAAGTTGGATTTAAGTCATCATTGAAAGGTATGGCTTCAGCTAGAAGAAAAGTTCCAGCAACTATAGGTGATAAGTTAACTAAAGAAGTACAAGATATATCTAAACAAGTATTTAGAGTATTAAACTTAAGTGGTGTATGTAGAATTGACTTCTTAATTGATGGTAAAGCTAAAAAAGTATATATCAATGAACCAAATACAATTCCTGGATCATTATCATTCTATTTATGGAATGAAACAAATAAAGATTATACTGAATTACTAGATGATATTATTTCATTAGCAATTAGAAATTATAAGAGTAAAGTTAAGAAAACTCATAGTTTCAATACTAACATCTTAAGTAACTATAATGGTGTTAAAGGTGTAAAAGGAAAACTAGGTAAATTAAAATAAGACTATGCAAATAGTCTTTTTTTATTGTATAATGATTATAGGTGATAACATGAAAAATAAAGGTTTTAGTTTAATTGAATTAATAACAGTAATAACTATTCTAGCGGTAATTGCACTTATATCTACTCCAATAGTTAATAACGTTATAAGAGAAATAAGAAAATCAGCTGAAGAGTCACAAGAAAAATTTATCATTGAAGGTGCAAAAGCATGGACTCAAAAAAATGATAAATTATTATCAGATGAAGTAGGTGATGTATATGTATTACCAGTACAAGAACTTCAAGATGGTGACTATCTAACAAAAAGACAATTAAGAGATTTAGAAAGTACTAATATCTTAGATAATGCATGTGTTAAAATTACAACACAAGAAAATAAATATACATATGAATTTGAAAAAGAATGTGAATAAAAAAACTACTTAACGTAGTTGATTAGAATGCTAATTACTTAGCATTTTTTTTGTTCTTTTTTCTATTTGCGTAAGTTTTGTTAACTAATTTAACTTTTTTACCGATTTTAGTTATAAATTTCTTTTTAACGCCTTCAGGTAAGTTTGCTTTAATAACCTTCATACAGCACCTCCATACACATTTAAAATTATATCACAAATAATCAAAATTACATATATTTATTTAACATTTTGTTAAAAAAGTATTCCAAATATATAAAAATATGTTATAATATTATTGTTCGTTTGGATTGTTAGCTCAGTTGGTAGAGCAACTGACTCTTAATCAGTGGGTCTAGGGTTCGAATCCCTAACAGTCCACCATTTATGTTTTTTACTGATTTTTTGTTTATTTTATGTAAAAAAGTATTGTCAAAACTCATAAAATAATATATAATTAAAAAGTCAGTTGTTATGGACCTGTAGCTCAGTTGGTTAGAGCACACGCTTGATAAGCGTGGGGTCATAGGTTCAAGTCCTATCAGGTCCACCATTAAATGCCTTAATAGCTCAGTTGGTTAGAGCACTTGACTGTTAATCAAGGGGTCGTAGGTTCGAGTCCTACTTGGGGCGCCATTCTGGCCAGTTGGTGAAGTGGCTTAACACACTGCCCTTTCACGGCAGCATTCATGGGTCCGAATCCCGTACTGGTCACCAATTTGAAATTAACCTAGGTAACTAGGTTTTTTTGTTGTCTAAATTCATTTATTGTGTTAAAATAAGACCTGGTGATTTAAATGGCAGCAGATCAACTAATAATTTATGCCTTATTGATTGAATATTTAACTATTAAATTAAAAGAAAATATATCATCTTCAGTAACATTAGATGAATTTATTGATTTTTTGAAGGATTATAATAAATTTTATCAACCCATCATAGATCCAGCTTTGATAAATTGGAAAGATATTATAGATAATCTAAGTTATAAAAATGAGATAGATATTATGTGTATGGATGGTAAATTAGTGTTTAAGGCAAATTATAATTTAACAACTAATACTAGTGATAATATAACTATACGTTTTATGTCTGAATTTGATAAATGCATATTAGATATGAATATAGATGATTTATTATCATATGAAAAATCTGATAATTATCTATATGATAGTGAAGATGAAAATGTAAATTCATTATCCGCTTTATTAACAGCTAAAATATTTGAGCGAGATATCAAATTAAAAATAGCTGATGGCAAATGGCCAAAATATGCATATGATATTAAAAGATTTTTATTTAATACAAATTTGTCTTTGTTACTAGGTTTAACTAATGACAAAAGCAAATATATGAATTTATATAAAAGAATTAATTCATTAATTGGTTACATGAACTATGATGATGATAACTTAAAGATAAGTAATATTAGTAATTCTTATTTAGCGTCATATAACTATAATAAATTAGTTGATGGCATAGCTGAACTTAAAGATATTTTAAATAGCGTTGGTTTCAGTGCCGATTTAAAAAATGGTAGAGTTACTATAACAGATTTGAAAACTGGTGATATATTAGAGGAAGTAAAATTGACTTCTGAAAATCAATCTACATTAAGTAAAAAGTTTTTAGAAAAGATTAATTAAAATAAAACTTATATTGACAATCCGACTATTATAATCTATAATTAAATAGTCAGATGGAGTAGTACTCAAGAGGCTGAAGAGGCGCCCCTGCTAAGGGTGTAGACCGGGTAACTGGTGCGAAGGTTCAAATCCTTTCTACTCCGCCATTATGATATTAAATCTCTTTATAGAGATTTTTTTATTTTAATTTTTTATTATATATGATATACTTAATATAGAATAGGAGAGTATATATGAAGAAAAAGGGATTTACTTTAATAGAATTACTTGCAGTAATAATGATATTAGCTATTATTGCTTTAATAGTAACAATAACAATAGGTAGAGTAATAGATAATGCTAAAAAAGAGACATTCAAAGAATCAGTAATGAATGTATTAAAAGCAGGAGAACATTATATAGGAAAATATATGTTGGATCATAATCAAGAACCAACATATCCAATAACATTTACATGTGATGGTACGGTATGTACAAATGGAGTATCTAACTTAGATATGTCAGGTGATGTACCAAAAAGTGGTTCAGTAGTAATAGAAAATGCGAAAACTATAAAATCACTTTATCTATCAGACGGAAAATACTGTACAGCAGGTACAAAAAAAGATCTTTTAATAGAAAATAGTTGTGCAAATATCGATTTAACAGCTCCAACAGTAACAGGAGAAGCAGATGAACGTACATTTAAATTAAATCTAACAGATAACGAATCAGGTATAGCTGCATACTGTGTAACTGAAACTGATGATTCATCAAGTTGTAATTGGATAGATACTACTGATACATATAAAGAACATACAGTAGATAAAAATGGAACATTCTATATCTTTGCAAAAGATAAGAAAAATAATATCTCTAACTCTTTATCATTAGAAGCATTTTTACTTTCATTAGGAGAAAGAATATTAAGAGATAATCCTACAAGATATACTAATCCTACTTTATCTCAGGCTTGGAATAATACATCTGATGCCACTGGCTTATATGCTATAAATACTGTAAATGGTTATGGTGGAGTTGGAAATACTACTTATGTATTTAGAGGTAATCCAACTAATAACTATGTATCATTTGCAGGAATGACATGGAGAGTATTAAGAATTAATGAAGACGGAACTGTTAGATTAGTTTTGAATTCAACTTTTAGGAATGCGAAGGCTGTAGCTTGGAATGCGCAAAATATAACGCAAACAGATTATACAAATACTAATTTAAAAACAGCGTTAGATTCATGGTATCAAACTAATATAGGAAATAATTCAGCGTATGCATCAAAAGTAGCAACAGGAGCATATTTCTGCCAAGCAGCAAGAGTGGTCGATAATGCATCTGATGTTAATGGTGGAAATGCCTCAATTGTATCATGTAGTAATTATATTCCTGATTTGTCTTGTCCTACTGATGGTAATGGATATGGACTTGTAACAGCAGTAGTAGCGTCTGTGACATATGATGAAGCAGTTTTTGCAGGTGGTAAATGTAACGGGGCAGATTCTTCATATTTAAGTGCTGCAGGAAGTTATGTTCTTATGACTACAAGAGGTCCAAGAAAAACTAGTTCATATACTCCAGGATGGCTATATAGTGGTAGTGGTTTAGGAAATGCGTTAGTAGATGAAGCCCAAGGTGGTAGACATTATGCACGTCCTGTAATCAATATTAGAAACGATGTAGGATCAGCAGGATCTGGTACTACAGGAGATATGTATACAATAAATTAAGATAGAATTTATTCTATCTTTTTTATTATGTTCTATTGAAAATGATGAGTTTAATATGGTATCATATTAATGGTGGTAGTATGGACAGTAACATGGAAAAATTACTTAACAAAATGGAACTTCAAGATGATATAAAATCATATTTTTCTGATGCCATATTATCTAAAGTTTTATGTAATAAAAATACTGATAGTTATTGTTTTATAATTGAGATTAAAAATATATTACCAGTAGAAGTTTATAAAGAATTTAAAGAAAGATTAGAACATATTTATAGTAGCTATAATGAGGTATTACCATCATTTAAAGTTACTAATATAGATAAAACTAAAATTATAGAATATTATAAATATCTATTAGATACATATAGTATAAAATATACTTTAGTAGATTTATTTAAAGAAAATAAAATTATTATCGAAGATGATATTATAATTGAAGTTGATAATAAAGCTGAAAAGACTAAACTAAGTAGTATTGTTCCTTTATTAACTAAAGATTTAATGCATATTGGTTTTGGTAAACTAAATATCAAAGTAGTAATTAATGAAGAATTTAGTAAAGAATTTGATGAGAAGATCAAAAAATCATTTGAAAAATATGAATCTGTAGAGATAAAACCAAAAGAAGAAAAAAAAGAAGTTAAATACGTAAGACGTGGTAAAAAAGAAGACGGATGTATTATGGGACGTCATATTGATGATCATGTTTTTCCTATATCAAGTATTAATGGTGAAGAAGATAGTGTAACTATAGAAGCAACACCATTTGGTATTGAGGTTATGGAGACTAAAAACGGCTTTAAAATCGCGACTATTAAACTTACTGATTATAATGATAGTATTTATATGAAAATGTTTGCGCGCGGTGATAGTGAATACGAAGATATATTAAAAATTAAAGAAGGCAATTGGTATCGCCTAAGAGGATATGTTAAAGATGATCCATATTCTCATGAGTTAGTTTTTAATCCAAGAGATATAGTTGAAATAGAAAAAGAATTACCAAAAAGAAAAGATTTGGAAGAAGTTAAAAGAGTTGAACTACATACTCATACTATGATGAGTCAAATGGATTCAGTATGTGATGAGGTTAAATTAGTAAAACAAGCAATGGAATTTGGACATCCTGGTATTGCAATTACAGACCATGATTGTTGTCAATCATTTCCACATGTATTTGGTGAAGTAACAAGTTTCAATAAGAATAATAAAAAAGCTTTAAAAGGAAAAATAGAAGAAATTGAAGCCAAGATAAAAGAAAATGGCGAAAATGAAGATTTAACAAAGGAATTAGAAAACGCTAAAAAAGCATTGGAAAATTATAAACCTTTTAAAGCCTTATATGGTGTAGAACTTGAAATGACAGAATCAAATTTAAATGTATGTTTTAATCCAAGTGATGCATCAATTGATAATACATACGTTATATTCGATACAGAAACAACAGGATTTAATCCAGGTTTATCTGATTCTATGATTGAACTTGGTGCGGTTAAAATAAAAGATGGTGAAATCTTAGATAGATTTGATTATTTAATTAATCCTGGTCATCACATTGATGAAGCAATTACAGCTGTTACAGATATTTCTGATGATGATGTTAAGGATGCACCTAATGAAGAAGAAGTAACTAAAAAATTCAAAGAATGGATAGGTGACTTACCATTAGTTGCTCATAACGCTAGATTTGATAAGAATATCTTAGATATGGCATATTTTAAATATGACTTAGGTAAATTAGAAAATCCAATTATTGATACATTAATGCTATCTA
>JAEEGK010016918.1_pt1 | contig 15964 bp, 15 predicted proteins | sample 8958771 | NCBI WGS metagenome assembly JAEEGK01 (sample SAMN16246547, study PRJNA631951) | gut metagenome | biome: gut microbiome; feature: rumen; material: SC-attached | host: Bos | place: Iran: Karaj | collected 2018-10
GAATTTTTTGAAATGTCCAAAGATCCGGATTTTGATAAGTTAATCACAAATATTGTTAAGAACAATCCTGAACTAATAAAAGGGTTACTCCCCAAAAATAATACACTCGAAGAAGAAAAAACGGCCTTAAACGAAGAACTTTTTAAACTTGATAGTTTTGAAAACATTAGCAATCTTCAAGCACGAAACGATAGTCTATTAAAACAGAATGAATTACTAAAAAAACGTCTCGCCACATCAAATGGCAATGAATCCTGTGAAGAAAAAGAAAACATTGACGACGAAGTAACGCAATTAGAGCAAAAACGAGATTCACTTCTGGGAGAAATAGCCCGAGTAGAGAACGAATTGAACAGTAAGTTGAATAGTATACTATCCGATATTGATAACTCTTCGATAATCAAGGATAGCTTACTTGAGAGAATTATCAAAAAAATAGGCAATACCAGGGAACACTCGTCAACTAGTTTTAATATTTCAGACAAACGATTTATAAAAGAATTCACCTCTGGCGAAGAAATACTTGATAGGGTTCACACATATTTAAGGAGTAACAACAGAAACGTACACTATAATGACGTTGTTAACTATATAACATGCATTACGCAAGGTTTCATCACATCGTTCGCCGGCGATCCAGGAACAGGAAAAACGTCTTTATGCAGGTTGCTTGCTCAAGCATTAGGATTATGTATTGATGATAAATCAAAGCGGTATCTAGAAATCCCCGTTGAAAGAGGATGGACATCGCATAAGGACTTTATTGGCTATTATAATCCGCTTACAAACAGTATAGAATGCAGCAATGCAGAGGCACTTGATGTATTCAATCAGCTCAATTTTGAGAGTTCCGGACTACATGAATACAATGCACCTTTTATCATTACTCTCGATGAAGCAAACCTCAGCCCAATTGAACACTATTGGGCGACATTCCTAAACAAATGCGATGATGATTCTTTCCAAAACAATTCTATAAACATTGGCGGGCACGAAACACTATCGTTCCCAAAATACCTACGTTTTCTTGCAACTGTTAACTTTGATCACACTACGGAAGAACTGTCACCTCGTTTCCTAGATAGAAGTTGGATAATAATGCTTGACTCCTATTCAGTTGATTCAATGATAAACAATGATGAAATTGAATCAAATATCAATGACACAGTCGCTTTCTCGTCTCTAAAAACGTTTTTTGGTTATCAAGACGATAACAACTTTAGTGCCAACAATAGCATCCAGAATAAATGGGACACGCTGATGGGTATTTTCAAGAATAATAATGTACCTAAAATCTCTCCTCGAAACCAAATCAAAGTTAAAAAATACTGTCTTGTTGCCTCTAAATACATGAGAAATGAAATAAGAACAGATAGTCTCAGCCCTCTTGATTATGCGTTTGCACAAAAAATATTACCCACCATCAATGGAAGCGGAAAAACTTATCGGGAGCTCATGGATCAGTTGTTAAAGGAAACAAAGGATATGCCAATAAGCAACAAGTTGATAGATTCAATGATCTCCAACGCAAAGAACAATCTGGATTATGTACAGTTCTTTACTCATTAAAGGGTTATAAATGTCGACTTGTATTCATCTGATCGAATACCACCCGGATTCGAACAAAACATTGTTAATCCCTCTCTTCAAAACGGGTGACACATTTACCCGAACAGAAGAGAATAACGTGGGTTTTTCTCTTTACGAAGACTACGACTATGATATTGCACTTGAGATTGATAATGAGTTTTACAACATAAACAGTATCAAAGTGATATTAAACGAGACACAAGAGTTGACATCTTTCAAGACTACGCCTGATGACGATGGACTATATAGACCCGAACATACACTAAAATCGAAAAGAATTTTCAGCACTTTCACTGGACAGGTTATTATATATGTGGAGATCATCCTAGATCACGATGAACCAATAGTATTAGAGAGCTTTCAGATTCCATGTAATAGCCAGTATTTAGAAATAAATAATGACATTGAAAAGATGCTTGACTATATTGTAATGTGCGAAGATGATCTCGTTAACAAATGGATACTGGATGACGATAACAAGTACAAAAGACACTCCTATATCACTGGGTATGATCAAGGTGGCTATAAATCCATAACAACATATATTGCACTGCTGCAAGGAATTACAAGAACATTCTCTGCTAACTATAACTACTTCAGGTTGAATGGGAAGAAAGCCATTCGACCTGAAGCAAAAATAGTAAGTCTAACCAATACACGTAAAATATCTCGCAACAGTATTGAATGGATAATAAAAAACACGGAGCTATTAAAAGAGATTCCATATCACTCAGGAATTGAGTACAACAAACGCTTTTATGTTCCTGAAAAGATACCTTCTGATATCTATGATTTCAGTTGGAATGTTTACGAAAACAAAGTACTGATAGGTTTCTTGTACTCTGTATTGTCAAAAACATCTGACTTGATTATCGAATATGAAGCAGCATTGCTAAGCAATCAAACTTCAGATGCTAATCCTATCAAAGAATTCATTCGTACTCTATTTAAAAAGCGCATTCAACTACTTGATAATCTTTGCAGCCAATTGACAGGTTTGACTCGACAATACAGTATCCTTTTCGAAATAGATGTTTTTTCTCTTGCAACAATGCCTCGACTAACAAAGACCTTCCAAGAAATCCACGTTTACAAACAAATATACTTATTAATGAACTCCTGGTTTAACTTTGGTGAAGTGTCATCGAATAAAGATAAACTATTATTACGTGTACCAACTTTGGATAAACTGTATGAGGTTTTTTGTTTATATCGTATTTTGGAAGAAATAAAAGCTAAAGGATTCAAAAATCAAACCAATTTATTCTTTAACTATAAGTACTCCTCAGACAATGCTTCTGAAAAATTCTCAACCCCATCAAACACTTTTACTTTTACAAATAATCAAATTGATTTGACTCTTTATTATGAACCATGCATTTCAGCTTCTGATATGGAAAACGATCTGTCACTCTTCGTTGGACGCTTTGATGAGGACAGAAACAAAGACGATAAATACTATACTCCTGATTTTGTGATCAAAATAAAGCATCATGAAGATAACACTGAAAATAATGAACAATACTTAATACTCGATGCAAAGTATTCAAGCGTGGCGACAACGACAACCAACCATATCAATGAGGCAATTAGGAAATATTGGATAAACATTTTGGGAACAAATAGTAACAATGGTCCCAGTATGGTCTGGCTGCTCAACTTTAAATCAAAATGGGATGATGGCATATACCCGTACTACAACACTCCCCTTTCAATGAAAAATGGATTGAACAATAAATCAAGGTTTGGAGTTCTCACACTTAATCCCCGAAGTACATTAGCCGCAATTACATTCACTAATCAAATCAAACAAGTATTAGCTACATCTCATTTCTCCGAATCGTTAATTAAGAATGAAACTAGCAACAACATCAAACAGGGGTCATTTCAATAAAAACCATTCGAGTTTTTTTTGAAAAGGAGATGAAATGAGTAACAAAGATTTTAACGCTAAGTATTGGATAAATTATTGCAAACAATTTGATGATGACTGTTACTATGTTTACTCGTTCAAAAAAGATACTCTTTATGGAATAAAAGTATTTAATGTGTATAAATTAGAAAGAATTGGGCGCTTCGCCGGTTGGACGACTTTTGGGGCCTCATACTATTTAGAAGAAGAAGAAACAACTACAGCCAAACTGAATTTTGAGGAGATAACTGTTAATTCACCTCTAGGAAAAGCGTTATCCACAAAAAAGGATTTAGGGCACTTCTCAATTGCTGTAGGGAATGAATTGTGTAATTACTATTTACTCAAAATACCGAAAAAACGTGTCTTAGATTGAAAAAAATCATACACTCTCTCATTACCGCTTAAACAAACATTACATTATTGACAAACAGCCTCGCATAGATATAATTACAAACTTGAAAGTCCTGATAGAGGCGCAGGCAACATAAGTAGGTCTTATAAATGATCTTACAGTCAGAGATCGAAAGGGAAGCTTGCCGAGGCCGTAAGGAGATGTAAGGGTCCTTATGGTCGGTCTTATGGATAATATCCGTGAGACTGTCACGAGAGATCGTGGAGAGCTATCATGATTCGATATGGGGACTCTCTATATTAAGTCATGATAAGTGAATCATGACTTTACTTTTATAAGGGAGGGTTCCATGGGAAACAAAAAAGGCGCATTGCGCTGGATCTTTGCTGCTGTTTGGGTAGCAATCTTCCTCATTGCCGGTTTTATTGTCACCAAGACCGGCGGCGAACTCGCCGGAACAGCATGGTCTGTCGTACCACCCGTCGTAGCCATCGTTCTGGCACTTATCACCAAAGAAGTTTATTCATCCCTGTTTATCGGTATCTTCGTTGGTGCCCTGTATTACACTAATTACAGTCTGTGGGGCGCGATTGACTTCACATTCACTGGCGCTATGGTTCCGCAGCTGACCGACTCCTGGAACGTCGGTATTCTCGTCTTCCTGGTCATCCTTGGTGCAATGGTCGCACTGATGAACAAAGCCGGCGGTACTGCTGCATTCGGACGCTGGGCTGAAAACAACATTAAGTCCCGCACTGGTGCTCAGGTCGCAGCTATTCTCCTCGGTATGCTCATCTTCATCGATGACTATTTCAACTGTCTGACCGTCGGTTCTGTTATGCGCCCGGTCACTGACAAACACAATATCTCTCGATCCAAACTCGCTTATATCATCGACTCCACCGCTGCTCCTATCTGTATCATCGCCCCCATCTCATCCTGGGCTGCCGCAGTAGCCGGTTTCGTCGATGGCACAGACAGCATCTCTCTGTTCGTCCGTGCGATTCCCTACAACTTCTATGCACTGCTCACCATCCTCATGATGTTCATCCTGGCATTCCTTAAGTTCGATTACGGCACCATGAATCTCCATGAGATGAATGCAAAACTCAAGGGTGATCTCTTCACTACCCACAACAATCCTGCTGTAGAAGAAAAGATCGATGAACCCAACCCCAGAGGTCGAGTTATCGATCTTATCCTTCCTATCGTCGTACTCATCATCGCCTGCGTCCTCGGTATGATCTGGACTGGCGGATTCTTTGATGGTGCCGGCTTCATCACCGCATTCGAAGACTGCGATGCATCTGTCGGTTTGATGCTTGGTTCTTTCGTAGCCATCATCTTCACCATCGTTTATTATCTGATTCGAAGAGTTATCAATTTCAAAGATGCTATGGCATCTATCCCTGAAGGCTTCAAAGCTATGGTCCCTGCCATCCTCATCCTTACCTTCGCCTGGACCATCAAAGCAGTAACCGATTCACTCGGCTGTGCTGCATACATCGCCAGCGTCGTCGATGCCTCCAAGGGCGGCATCCTCGTCGGCCTGCTTCCTGCCATCATCTTCCTGATCGCCATCTTCATGGCTTTCTCCACCGGTACTTCATGGGGTACTTTCGGTCTTCTTATCCCCATCGTCGTCGACCTCTTCGGCGGCAATCTCGACAACGAACTCATGATCATCGCCATCTCCGCCTGTATGGCTGGTGCTGTCTGCGGTGACCATTGTTCACCGATTTCAGATACCACGATCATGGCATCTGCCGGTGCTCAGGTCGACCATATCAACCACGTATCGACACAGCTGCCCTACGCGCTGACAGTTGCAGCAGTTTCATTCATTGCATACATCATTGCAGGCTTCCTTAAGAACGCCTGGATCACACTGCCTATCTCCATCGGTCTCCTTATCGGTGCACTGCTCCTTATCAAGCTTGTCACCAAGAGCCCTCAGGAATTCGCAGAAGAATAAACTGCATCACATAGTATTTATGAGAAGCCCGTTTCTATTGAGACGGGCTTCTTTTTTGTTTTAGAATGTACCTGAAATGCCAAAGAAGACACGCAATACCAAGACCAAGATTGTCGAAGCAGCCTGGGATCTTTTTTACAGACAGGGCTACGATGAGACGACCGTCGATGATATCGTCGAGCAGTCACAAACATCCAAAGGATCCTTCTATCATTATTTTGAGAGCAAGGATGCACTTCTCGGATCGCTGGCATATCTTTTCGATAACAAATACGAAGAACTCAAAGATAAGATCGACCCCAATATGAATAGCTTTGATGTCTTGCTCTTTCTAAACAAAGAACTATTCGATCTGATCGACAATAAGATCGACCAAACGCTTATTGCCAATCTTTATTCCACACAGCTCATCAAAAAAGGTGAGAAGAGCCTGTTGGATAACGACCGTTTCTACTATAAGCTTCTGCGTCAGATAGTCAGCCGAGGTCAGGAAAAAGGCGAACTCACTGACAAGATGACCGTAAACGAGATCGTCAGATACTATGCCATGTGCGAACGCACTCTGATCAGCGAATGGTGTCTCAGCAACTTTACTTTCTCACTGAAGCTTTTTGCCGAAAACAACTTCCCCAAACTGATAACCTGTCTGAAGAAATAAATATCTTTTATTAATTTTCTATTATCCAGTCTAGTTTATTATGCCTATTTTTAGGCGTGCCAAACTGTCTAATCGTAAAATAGTTTAGACTTAAGTCTGTATTGCAGTCTATTTTATTCGGTGCTAGACTTTGCACATTGTTTTGATAAGGAGAGAAATATGAATGGTTGGATTATAGCCGTCATGGCGATCTACCTCGTCGGTATGATCTTCATCGGCTGGACCTTCTCTAAAAAGTCTAATAATATTTCAGACTTCTTCCTTGGCGGACGAAAGCTCGGTTCTCTCGTCACCGCCATGAGCGCTGAGGCATCAGACATGTCCAGCTACCTCCTCATGGGTCTGCCTGGCCTGGCTCTTGCCTGCGGTACCGCCGAAGTCGGCTGGACCGCCATCGGTCTCGGCGTCGGCACCTATCTCAACTGGCTCCTGGTAGCCAAGAGGATCCGTGTCTATTCCGACAAGATCAATGCAGTCACTATCCCCGAATTCTTCAGCAAACGTTTCGGCGACAATAAACACATCATTTCGCTCGTTGCAGCTCTTGTCATCGCCGTTTTCTTCATCCCTTATGCCGCTTCCGGCTTCAACGCCTGCGGTACCCTGTTCAATTCCTTATCCGGCGGCAGCATCCCCTATTTCACCGCAATGCTCGTTTCCGCAATCGTAATCGTTGCCTACACCGCTCTTGGCGGCTTCCTGGCAGCATCTACTACTGACCTTATCCAGTCAATCGTAATGACACTGGCACTCGTCATAATCGTATTCTTCGGCATTCACTATGCCGGCGGCTGGGACAATGTAGTCTCCAATGCACACAACATCCCCAGCTATCTCAATATGACCAGCACCTACGACTACGTGAACGGTACGTCGACGGACTTCGGTTTCCTGAGTATCGTCTCGACACTGGCCTGGGGCCTCGGTTACTTCGGTATGCCTCACATCCTTCTCCGCTTCATGGCCATCAAAGATTCCTCTAAGCTCCGAAATTCCCGCAGGATCGCAACCGTTTGGGTATTCATTTCCATGGGCATCGCAATCCTCATCGGTATCATCGGCAGTGCAGCTATCGCCAATGGCGCAATCGACCTTGATGCTGCAAATGGTCAGCGAATCATCGTTGAGTTTGCCAAACTCATGGGCTCTCATGGCATCTTCCTTGCCATCATCGGCGGTGTAGTTCTTGCCGGTATCCTAGCAGCCACTATGTCCACTGCAGATTCCCAGCTCCTCGCAGCATCTTCCAGTGTCACCAAAGACTTCCTCATCGACTTCTGCCATCTCAAGATCTCCGATAAGGGATCCATGCTCCTCTCACGACTCATCATCATCGTGATTGCACTCGTCGGTGTTATTTGGGCACGTAATGAAGGCTCCGTATTCTCCATCGTTTCCTTCGCCTGGGGCGGTTTCGGTGCCGCTTTCGGCCCCGTCATCCTCTGCGGTCTGTTCTGGAAACGAACCAATAAATGGGGTGCCATTGCCGGTATGCTCGGCGGCGGCGCCATGGTATTCATCTGGAAATACGGCATCGCCAAACTCGGCGGCGCATTCGCTATCTATGAACTTCTCCCTGCCTTCATCTTCGGTCTCATCCTGACCATCGTTGTCAGCTTGCTCACCGGCAAACCCGACAAAGAAGTTGTCGATACTTTCGATGCAGTCGCAGAAGAACTCAAAGCATAAAGCTTTATTGAGAAAACTAACTAACAAAAAAGGGTGCCGCTTGTAACGGCACCCTTTTTCTATCGGATCCAAACAGTTTTACTTGGACTTATTATCTTTGCGGTTAGGATTAGCAGGGAACCAGCCTTTGGCAACTCGTTCTTCCTGTTCTTTGAGCTCTTTGATACTCCAGAAACATGAGAAAGCAATGATAGCCAGAACTGTCGACACAAAGAATCCAACCTTGGAATAAAGAACGATGGACAATGCACAGAAGATCAAACCTGCAATCAGGAAATAAGGCCAGCACTTCCAGGAGAAATGATATTCAGCCTTGATTACGATAGGATGGAAGACACCGATAGTCAAAAAGGATACTGCTCCTAAAGCTATTCCCAGTAAAGATTCCCAACTGATCATTACATGATCCTTTCATACATAAAAAGTATTGAATTGTTTGTTATCATCGCATTTATGCCACAAGAGGTCAAATAAAACAGTCCTTTCAATTTCATTTAGCCTATAATAGTCCCACCATGATTAATCAGCGTCTTCCGGAATGGTTCAAGCAAGAGCCGATCGATATCCACAGCTTTCCGCAGGTAAAACATGCGCTCAAAGGACTGCATACTGTCTGCGAAGAAGCGCAGTGTCCCAATATCGCACACTGTATGAATCGCAAGACAGCCACTTTTCTTATCATGGGCAACACCTGTACCAGACGATGCACCTTCTGTTCCGTCAGGAAATCTCCGACACCCTCTTCGCTCGATCCGAACGAACCAAACACTGTAGCCGATACTGCCAAGTCGCTGGGGCTTGATTACGCAGTAGTCACATCAGTCACAAGAGATGATCTGAAAGATTATGGTGCAGACCATTTTAGAAAGACTATAAATGCGATGCACTCGTACGGAATCAAAGCAGAGGTCCTCATCCCCGATCTTATGGGGAATCACGACGCACTCGCATATCTATTGTCAGCCAAACCGGAAGTTCTGGCCCACAATATCGAAACTGTTCCTTCCCTATACGCAGAAGTACGTCCGGGAGCTTCCTACGAAAGATCGCTCGACATCCTTTCGTTCGCAAAAATGATCCATCCGGAGATCCCGACCAAGACCAGCCTTATCATCGGGCTTGGGGAAACGATAGAAGAACTTGAGCAGACTATCACCGATATAAGAAAAACAGACTGCGACCTGCTTACCATCGGGCAGTATCTGAGTCCGTCTGAGAATCACCGGCCCGTAAAGCATTTCTATACCCCAGAGGAGTTTGGCGCTTTGGGTAAAACTGCTTTGGCATTGGGATTCAAGGGGGTCGTTTCCGCTCCGCTTGTCCGTTCATCTTATGAAGCCAAAAGGCTGTATGAAAGCTGTTATGACCATCGGTCCCATGACTTTTAAACATAAATCTGTGATAATTGGTGGATTGTCATTACATAACAGATAAGGATCATCATGACCAAAGAAAAACTCAAAGCATGGGTATCTATCCAGGAATTTCCTAAACATCTGGCTGTCATCTTCCGTCTGGCCTTGGGCAGTATCCTGGCATGGACCGTTACCGGTGAATTCAACTGGCCGGTATGTCTCCTCATGATGCTTGCCATGTTCCTCCTGACAGACGGCGCTTTTGTTTCAAATGAATACTTCGACTACCACACCGATATGATCAACACTAAACACATCGGCAATGACGAACAAGGCGTCAACAGCACCGGCGGCACACGAGTGCTTGTAAAAGGACTCCTGTCACGCAAAGAGGCTCTTTGGTTTTCTATAATCTGCTATCTCCTGTCGATCCCTATCGGCATCATCCTGCAGTTCCACTTCCATACCGGTCAGTGGACGATCCCTCTGGGCGTGATCGGTATCTTTGCCGGTTGGTTCTATACAGCGCCCCCTGTCAGAGCGGCTTATCGCGGCTACGGCGAGATCTTCATGGCCGTCGCGTATTATCTAGTTATCTTCACGACCTATTATGTCCAGGCTGGATTCTCCTGGATCCCCATCATGGTCGGGCTCACCCAGCTCTTGGCCAGCCCTGCCGCTAAGTTTATCCGCGCATTCCCTGATGCAGAGGCTGACCGCGAAGCAGGCAAACGCACTCCGGTCGTCAAATACGGACCTGAAAAGATCATCAAGGTCTATGCAGTATTAGTCATTCTGGCGATAATCGGCTTCATCCCGACATTCCTGATCACAAGATCGCCTTTTGCCCTTCTTACGCTGATCCCGACATTCTTCTTCATCAAAGGTCTGATTCCGGTCTTCAACGGAAAATGGAGGACCCGCGAGGGGCTTATCGCCTGCTGCAAGAACAACTTCCAAGGCAATGTCATGTCTCCCATGATCTTGGCAGTAATCTTCCTGCTTGCATACCTGGTTGGATAATCCTGTGAGGTTAATCGACTGATGGCAAAGAACACTTGGTGGAAAGCAGCTCTAGCAATAGCAGCATTCATTGCTCTGTGGTGGTTCATTGCCGAAGTCTCTCATAACAGATATTTCCCGACACCGCTGGATACTGTAAAAGCGTTCTGGGATCTTATGATATCTCCCAAGACTTACAACCATATTTGGCTTACATTTTACAGGACCATCATCGGTCTCCTTCTGGGGAGTACCATCGGTATCATACTTGGCATCAGTACTAAGTATTCCGAATTCATGGACACGATCGTAAGGGTCATCATCTACCCTCTCTTCCAGTCATTCCCTCCCATCTGCTGGGCGCTGGTATTCGTACTGTGGTTCGGACTCTCCAATGTCACTCCGATACTGACCATCATGACAGTCGTGGCACCATTCTTCATGATCAATATCTGGGAAGGCATGAAAGATATCGATGATACCCTCATCGAAATGGCGTCCACTTACACTAACAAACGTTTCAGGATACTGAGAAAAGTCATACTTCCCATGCTTTATCCGTATTTCTTCGATGCATCCAAGAGCGGGGTCATGACGGCATGGAAAGCAGTGATCCTCGGAGAACTATACGGTTCGATCGCCGGCATGGGATACATGTTAAACATGGCATTCAAGGCCTATCACATGTCCCAGGTCTTCGCCTGGACCATGTTCTTTGTGATCATACTGGTCATATTCGATAAAGTATTCTTCAATTTCATCGAAAGGAAGTTCGTACGAAAATGGAAAACAGTGAAGTCATTCTAAAGATAGACGACGTATCATTCGAATACGGCAAACTCAAAGTACTGGAACAGATCTCTTTCGATGTAAAGAAAAACGAGACAGTCTGCATCCTCGGCCCGTCCGGTTGTGGCAAGACGACATTATTGAGGCTGATTTCCGGTTTGGCAACCACTCAGCATGGCAATGTCACCGTTTCCGGAGTCTCATCAAGTCAGGGGCATGATTATAAACAGCACCTGGGACTCGTCTTCCAGGAACCCCGCCTCCTCCCTTGGAGGACAACTATCGACAATGTCCTGATCCCCTTCGAATTGAATCAGGATAAAGTTACCGAAGAACAGAAAGAAAAAGGTATGCAGGCTTTAAAACTTGTCGGGCTTGAAAGCTTTGCCGAAAACTATTCACATGAATTGTCCGGCGGTATGCGGCAGAGAGTCGCACTGGCCCGCGCAATAGTGACCGATCCTGACATCCTGCTCCTCGACGAACCTCTTACCGGTCTCGATGTACACACCAAAGAAGAACTGCAGGACGAGATTCTTTCTCTCAAAGAAAAGACCAAACGAACCATGTTATGGGTCACGCATGATCCGCAGGAGGCGATCTATATCGCAGACCGCATCATCGTATTATCGAACAGACCGACTGTCGTACGAGAGATAATCTCTGTAAATGAACCTTATCCGCGCACACGTATGAGCCAGAACGCGCTGGATCTTGAAAAACGTATCCGAAACCTGTTCAGCGAAGATTAAGCTTTAAAAGTGATCTCTGCATCCGGCTTGGGCAGGATATCGCATTTGATGCCTGCCTCTTCGAACATCTTCTTGAAAGAATCATCGGCATAGGCACCATAACTCACAAATCTTGCGATCTTGGCATTAGTGAGCATCTTGGCACAGAGCACACAGGGAGTATGCGTACAGTAAACTGTTGCTCCTTCAAGATTACCTCCATGCAGAGAAGCCTGAATGATTGCATTCTGCTCTGCATGGACCGCACGGCAGATCTCATGACGAGTTCCCGAAGGGATACCCAATTCATCTCGAAGACAGCCTAGTTCCAAGCAGTCTTTCAGACCGGCAGGGGCACCATTATATCCTGTGGAAATGATATGCTTATCTTTGACTGCGACAGCACCGACATGATGCCTGAGACAGGTCGACCTCTCTGCGGCAACAGCCGCGAGCTTCAAAAAATATTCATCAACTGTTAATCTTCCCATCTATCCGATCTCCTCAACCAGCTGCTGTGTCTTTTCCCTGAGTTCTTTGAGCGTGCCATTATTGATGATCATATAGTCAGCCATTGCGATCGGACCGCCCTTTTCAAGATTGGAGATCTCAGCATTGTCACGGCTGAATGCTTCTTCCGGAGTGAGAGGACGAACGGGACGTTTGCCAAGTCTTTCATACCTGAGTTTTGGCGATGTCCAGACAGCTGCAACATAAAAGCGTCCGGCATAATAATCCCGCATTACGATATATTCAGACCAGGAATATAGACCATCAACGACTACATTAGTGGTCTTTAATGCTTCGTCGATATATTCCTTGTTGAGCTCTGCGAATGCAGCCATACCGTATTCTTTACGCAGCATTTCACGCATTGCCCTCTCATTAGCTTCGTTAACGGCAAGCCCTCTTTTAGCTATCTCTTTTTGTGTGGCATCACCGAAGTGGACGATAGTGTATCCATTCTTTTCAAAGACGGCCGAGACTTCGCTCTTGCCGGCTCCGGCCATACCAACCAATGCAACTACTTTATTCATCAACGATACCCCTATTTGACCTTAGGACACTTTTTCTTGATTGCCTTCCAGACGGGATCAGGGACCCATGGCCTGATATCACCGCCCAGGGATGCAATCTCTTTAAGGAGACTGGAGCTCAGGAACTGATATTCAGGATTAGCCATGAAGCAGATCATGTTGAGATCGGGAGAGAGTTTCTTAGTCATCATGGACATGTCGAATTCATATTCAAAATCTGCACTGACCCGCAGACCTCTGACCATCACACTGGCTCCGACTTCTTTGGCAAAATCAACAGTTAGACCATCGTAAGATGTGACGATGATATTGTCGACATCCTTGAAAGTCGCCTTGGCGAATTTGACCCTCTCATCAAGTGAGAACATCACATTCTTGTTAGGGTTGGCATAGACACCGAAGTAGACCTTATCGAATACTTTGGCTGCTCGCAGCGCTACATCCTGATGGCCTAATGTGATGGGATCGAAACTGCCGGGGAAGATTGCGATTGTCATTTTTTCGTCTCCTTAAAAAATATAGCTATCACACTATCACCATGTCTCACTTCGCGGTGAAGCTTAAGCGAACCCTAGTGGTCTTCGAGCTTAAAAAGATCTCTGTGCGTCATAAACACAGGTGCATCATCGGAAACGATACCGGAAGCATCCAGCTGCTCGACAATCTTTCCGATCTCATGGTTCTTATACGGAGGGTCCATAAGGACTATTCCGTAGGGTCCGGTAAGTTTAGGGATGACCTTCTCGACGGGTGCGCAATGCACAGTTCCATATTCCGCCAGTTTGGTCTTAACAAGATTCTCCTGGATCGTCTCACAACAGCGTCGTTCCTGATCACAGAAATCAACATGTCCGGCCCCACGGGAAAGGGCCTCGATACCCAAAGAACCGCTGCCTGAGAAAAGATCCAAAACGTTGGACCAATCAGCATCCATATTCTCAAGAATGGAGAATAACGCACCGCGGACCAGCTCGGTCGCCGGTCTGGTGGGAGTGTTCTTAGGCATTTTCAAAATGCACCCTTTGGCACATCCTGCGATGACTCTCATAGTTTTAATTATATATTGTCCGTATGGGTTTGACATCTTAAAGATGCTCCGTCAATTGTGCACACACACAGACAAAAGATATAATAAAAAAACTTATATTCTGTATTTTATGTACAAAGGGGTGCTACATGGCAGAAGGCAATTGGAAGAAGCGGTATCAGGACTTGCTCCAGTATATCGCAGACCATCCTCAAATCGAGATCAAACCACAATCTGTTGTTATGATGGGTGAAGACCGCGAAGGTTTTTACGCCATTTTTGAAGAGATTCGAAGAGACTTCGTAAGAGAAAAGTATGCTGATGAACTTAAGAAGGCTGAAGAGTTTTGTAAGCATTGGAAAGAAATCTCTGAAGAGGTCATCAAGACGCTCGACCTCAAGGGCATCATTATCGAAAAGACTCTCAATACGTTCTTTGAAGATCCGTTCGAATGCATCGTCAGGTTCACCTATGATCCACTGTTCCGTGCAGTCAATGGCACCGGCAATCTGGAAACATTCGAGAAAGAATCCATCGAAAAGATCGACGCCAAACTCGTCGAATTATTCCGCGAAGGCTACAAACGCTGGGCAACTCTCGGCATCATCAAGCTTCTCGATGGTGACAAAGTATTTTGTATCCACTCTCCTTCATTCCTTGACGAGGGCACCAAGATCGAAGCATTCCCCGGCAACGACCATGTCGATGTCGTACCTGAACCAATCGAGATCAAGTACCTTGACTTCGATGCTGCAGATGCCTGCGCTTTCCTGACGCCGCGAATCGTGATCCATTCAAAGCGATACAATCGACTGGTCGCTCTTCGCGCCGACCATTACTATGCCCGCTGGCGATCTGACAGATACAGCGGAAATCAGGAATGGATCTGGTTTAAGAAAGAGATTTTTGAGGTCTTCGGCAACGGAGATATCTGGCCCGATATGTACATTTATGTCGCAGACGATATCCGCGATCTTAAACTGACCGCTGACCTCCAGTGTCTCTGCCGACCGCATGTCAATGTGGAATTCAGAGATAAGGACAACTGGTTCACAAAAGAAGCTGTCACTTCGATCAAACGACACGCCCGCGCCACCAGACCTAAGTGCGGCACACTGATCCTCAGCAGAACTGCATTTGATCAAGGTGAAATGAACGAAGCGATCAAGCCTGCAGAAATCGATCCGTCTACCATGATCAGACAGTACGAAATGGAAGTCATCATGGAAAAACCTGAAGAACCTGAGGTCGCTCCCGTTCAGGAAGAAAACGATATCGTCGTCCTTTCCGACGACAACTCTACAGTGATAATGGAAGAAGTTCCCGCTGCCGAACCTGTCGCAGAAACTCCGGCACCCGTCGAAGAACCTGCCCCTGAAGAACCTGAAGAAGAGGAAAATCCGTGGGGCATGGAACCCGATCTGGTCATCAAACCGGTCCAGTTAGGATGGGACATCAGCGCTATGGACGAAGCTCTTGATTCACTGCTCAAAGACATTCCTCCCTATCCTCCCGTCGATTGGTAGAAAAGCGTTTGTAGTTTTGAACACACCACAACAGTATTGACATAAACACTGTTAAGAGGATAACTGTTATGGATTATGAATATAAAGGGTTGGAATTAACACCGAACATATTCTCAAAACTAATAATCCAGTTTTATGATGGAAAGCAATTTAGTAGACAGGATGCAATAGCTACAATAACGAAGTATCACTCTGATAATGGAGGTTTATTAAACAAGCCTTCTTATGTCTCAGTATTCAAAAAAGCTACTCAGTCACTAAAAGACCACGGTATTGATAATCGGGGATACGGAATCTGGAGCCTTAGGTTCGAAAAGA
>JAEEGK010016921.1_pt1 | contig 15963 bp, 17 predicted proteins | sample 8958771 | NCBI WGS metagenome assembly JAEEGK01 (sample SAMN16246547, study PRJNA631951) | gut metagenome | biome: gut microbiome; feature: rumen; material: SC-attached | host: Bos | place: Iran: Karaj | collected 2018-10
GAATGGTTGAATAATTCATGCTTCTCGGGTATAATCAGCTTGAGAGGTCCCGATGTACGGAGGAAAAACAAAGTGATACGATTAGAAACCGAAAGATTGATACTGCGCAACTATACGATGGACGACGTGCCCGCGGTTCATGAATACTTTTCGAACGAGGAAGTATCGCGTTACGAGGGTTTCTGGCCGATGACTATCGAAGAAGTTGCAGAGTGCCTCTCTAAACTGAAAGACATGGATAACCGAATGGCAGTCGTTCTGAAGGAGACCGGAGAACTGATCGGGAGCGACGGATACTGGGCTTATGAGGAAGACGGAGAAACCGAATACTGGATCGATTTTGATTTCAACCCGAGATTCTGGCACAAAGGATATGCTTTGGAAGCATCAAAAGAGGTCGTACGTCATCTCACAGAAGACCTGCATGTAAAAGAGATCTATGGAGATTGTGACGAGAGAAATACTGCATCGTCAAAGCTCCTTGAACGACTGGGTTTTCAATTGATCGAAACGGTTGACGACTCCTACAAAGATGATGCGGACGGAAATCCTATCATGATTCGATCAAAAGTATACAAATGGATTGCTTGACCTTCCGGTTTGCCGGGACGATACTACGTTACGTTTGTGTGTTCTTACCTCGAAAAGTGTACGTTTGTACGCTCTTACACAAGAAAAACGACCATCCTGTGATGGTCGTTTTTCTTTCTCTTGTCAAGCGGACTTACAACCCGAGATTAACAGCCGCGGCTGTTATCAACAGGCGCGTCAATTGGAACAAATCCGGATCTGAAGCTTTTGAGCGATGGGTTCGGATTTGTTGTTTTTATCATTCCACGTACGCTCTACGAAGGGCACCGTAGAAAACGGGGTTATCATTTATGATAACACAGGAGCCGTCATTCCCACAGTTTTTCGTGTTCTCATTCACTGGTTTTGATCAGAGACTTCATCAAACCGGGTTAATTCCTCGGAAACATTACTTCTGCCCGGCGTCGATCTTGAAGTATTCGAGAACCAGCTTAAACCGATCCTGCGCGGTAAGGCAGGTATCGCGAAGGTATCCGCGTTCGTTACGCCACTCCTTCAATCCACGATAATAGAACATCTTTAGATCGTCGCTGATGATAAACGGAACGATGCCGCATCTCAAGCACTCCTTGAACAGGATCAGCCTGCCAATGCGACCGTTTCCGTCCTGAAACGGATGGATCGACTCAAAGCGATAATGAAACGCAAGAAGATCATCAAAGCTCTTTTCTTCGATCCCGTTATATTCTTTCAGCAATCGTTTCATCGCATCTGCGACGCAATCCGGAGGCGTTGTCTCCTTGCCCCCTACCTCGTTCGGAAGGCGCTTATAATCGCCGACGGCAAACCAGTCTTGTCTGGAATCGGTAGTGCCGTTTTTAAGAACCGCATGAAGCTGCTTAATGAAACTCTCGCTGAGTGCATAAGCAGCATTGTCGATGATCATATCAATGCAGCGAAAATGATTCGCCGTTTCGACAACATCATCAACCTTGACTGCGCTGCCGATGCCAATTGTATTTGTCTCAAAAATGTATCGCGTCTGATCATGCGTCAGGGTACTGCCTTCGATGTGATTGGAGTTGTACGTCAGATCGATCTGCACCTTATGGTAGATCCCGCCGTGCAGCTTCGATTTCTTTTCCGCTTTTAGCCGCGACAGAAGATCTGCCGGCTGCTCGGTATGCTTGTTCAGCCGATCCGGCTTTTCCTCTGTTTCCGGAATGCTCCATGTCTTCCCCGTCAAAAACGCGCCGTCGATCCGTCCCTGCGCGCAATAGTTACGTACACTGCGCTCGGATAATCCCCACCGCTTTGCCGCATCGGCTACCGACAGATACTTCATCCGTTCTTCCTCCTGGCTTTCTTGCAAGTATAGTATAGCACACTATCGGCAAAATTACAACATTCTATACTATTAAAATCCTGCGTTTTTGCCGATAACGGAAAGATTCTCAAAAGAAACAAACCAGATAAATAAGTAGATTCAGAGCTAAAAAAGAGCCGGATCATGCTATGCAAAAATCCGGCATAAGTGTCGCAACAGAAAGGTTCGCGCGGGTACTTCGAACAGATCGGCTTTCTCTAAGAGTGCCTCGTTTTGCACGTTACGGTATTCCGAGGCATTTCTGGATAAAAGTCCCAAAAACGGAGGTACATCCTGCCCGGCAATTCAATCGAAACAAATCCGAACCTGAAACTTGTGGGCGATGGATTCGGATTTGTTGTTTCTTTCGTTTTTGCCTCAAAAGAGCAGGCAGATCCCGGCAAGGGCGGCGGTGACGAACGGGAAGACGAGGATGCGGATGATCTGGCCCCTGCGGTTGAAGCCGAACGCGTGATAGCCCGCGCAGCCCTCGGTTTCCGGATAGAAATGCTGAAAGAAATGCGATTTGGTCAGCAGCAGCCAGTCGAGGCAGACGATGTCAAACGCCTTCCAAAGATACAGCATAATGAGAAAGCGAAGGAAAAACTGCCGGAACGTGAAGCCGTTTTTGACCCCGTTCCAGCCGCCGTATACGAATGTGCCGATCGCAATCAGCAGGCAAAGGATCGCAAGCTTCCAGCCGAGCACATGCTGTCCGGGGAAACGTTCCGGGTGTTCCTTCGCCGCCTCCTGAATGTCCTTCGGCGCGGTCGTAAAGAGCTTTTTGTTCTGGATCAGTCCGACGGCGGCGCAGAACGCGCCGAAGATCGACGCGATCAGAATCAACGAGAGCAAAAGCGTCAGCAGCATAGGCGCCTCACTTCTCCGCAAGCACCGTGATCCACGGCTTTTTCGGGTACCGATCGACCGTCACGCGCGAACCCCCCGCCGCCTTCAGCGCCGAGGAGAGTTCCTCGGCCGTATGGCATTTCATGCCGCCGATGATCTTCTCAAACTTTCGTCCGGTCTCGTCCGTGCCGTCGGATTCGTTGCAGATGAGAAACGTCCCGCCGGGCTTCAGCACGCGGCAGACCTCCGTAAAGCAGACGGTCAGCCCCGGCCAGAAGTAGACCGTTTCGAACGCAGTCGCCAGCGCGAACGATGCGTCCGCAAACGGGAGTTTTTTCACATCGCCCTGCTGCACAGTGCAGCGGCCCGCGGCGATCAGGTCCTGATTGTAATTCTTTGTCTTTTCCACTGACAGCGCCGAATAATCCACAGCCGTGAGCCTTGCGTCCGGATACCGCTTCAGAAGCGCGTTGGCGTTCCGTCCTCCGCCGCAGCCGAGCTCAACGATGCTGTCCGGCGACATGTCCGACAGATGCCCCATGCCCCGGTCGGCAAGCTTTGCGTGACCCGTGTTCATGCCGCCGATCATCAGCTTGCCCAAAAAGCCCTCCGGCTTTCTCGTTTGATTCACATACTTTCTGAACAGTCCCATGTTATATTCCTCCTTTTGTACCCGCAGTCGCAGTACGGCCCGCCCGACGCAAGCGTGTATTCCCGCACAAACGTGTCCGCGCCGCCGAGTGTGCTCATGGTGTAATCGAGAGCGCACATGGCGGGAACGTATGCGGAAAGCCCCAGCTCGCGCATCAGCGTGCAGATACCGCATCTGGTAAACCGCGCCTCGTAGCCCGAACCGTCCGCATACGGCAGAAAGTCCATGTTCCACGAATACGGATTCCGGTCCGCGGCTTTCATTGCCGCGGTCCTTTGCATCGAGGCGACGTCCGATTTCGTAAACTTGCGCCTGCCGCTGCGTCTGCAAAACCATTTCATGGCGGTCGTCGTCATGGAGTCCCGGTAATACACGGTCATCCGCTCGAGCGGCGGCCGTTCCTTCATCTCAAGACAGAACGACGCGAACATGGCGCAGTTCACGATGTTGACGGCAAACCGGTCGCCCTTCTCAAAGGTCGGCAGGCCCTTGATGATCTCCCTGTATTTCGGTTTCGCGCGCTTTGCCGTGTCCGCCGCCGCGCATTTCTCCATGCCGAGGACGCCGGTCAGGTTCCTTTGAAACGAGCGGCGAAAGAGCATCCACATGATTGCAGGCAGTCCCAAGTATCTCATGTTTCACTCCGTAAAGTCCATCCGGACGATCTGCATCTTCATAACCCCGTCGCCGATCTTTGCCAACGCGCGGAACAGCCGCGGCACGGACGGATCCCTGAGGTCATTGTAGCCGAGCATATAGCCGCGCGCGGACACCGTCGCATGCTCCATCCACGGCAAAATGTCCTGTTCAATGCTGTTTACGCAGAAATAGTCGGAGATCGAGGTGATGCCCGCCTCCTTCACCCACGTTTTCAGCATGATCTTCACCGCGCGCCGGTTCGCCGTGTCAAAGACAAGCCGCCCGCCCGGAAAGCGCTTTGCCATTGCGTTCAAAAGCCGTTTGATCTGCTCCGTTTTGAAATAATAGAACACGCCTGCAGCGAGAAAGCAAACGCCGCTGCTTGCGTCGATTCTGTCGAACCATGCAAGGTCGTTAAGGTCCGCCGCAACGTTTTTGACGCGCTCGCTCTCCGGCAGCAGCGCATTGCGTACCGCGATCACGTCGGGCAGGTCGAGGTTGTAGATCCTGCACGTGCCGTTGTCGCAGTTTTCCGCGGTCTGATCGAGTCCGCAGCCGAGGTTGACGAGCGCGGCAAAGGGGTACGCTTTCAGGTAGTCCTTCGCCTCGCTCATCAGATCGTTCTCGCGCATAGCGACCTCCAGCGCGCCGAAGCGGTACGCCAGGCTCTTGGATCGCTTTTCGAGCGCGGAGAAATCATAATCGATCCGTTCGATCAGCTCGACCGCCTTCTCGTCGCGAAACAGGTTCGGGAACTGCTCCGTGCAGAGCTTGCGCCCGTACAGCGGGATCACCAGCGTCTCCTGCACCGTGTTCTGTTCAATGTGCGTTTTCATGGCTCACTTCTTTCCGACGAGCAGTGCGGAGCCCTTCAGCTCCATCCATACCGCCTCTCCCTTTCGGATAAACGTCCCGTCGTCCGTGGGGATCAGGCGTACGTCCGCGTAGCCCATGCGCTTCAGCTTCTCGACAAACGATTGCATGTCGCCGTATCTGTGCTTCGAGAAGATGTCGTGGATCGCAAACGTGCCGCCCTTTTTCAGCGTGCGCAGCGTTTCCAGAAGAAGCGCCTGCTTATCGCCGGGGATGTTGTGATACACATAGTTGCTGGTGACCGTGTCGAAGGTTTCGTCCGCAAAGTCGAGCCGTGTCGCATCGCCGCGCCGGAAGCTGACGTTTTTGACGCCCTCCGCCCACGCGTTGTTCTCGCACAGCGGCTTGTTGTAGGAGGCGTACTCCTTGCCCCAGCGGTCAATGCCGACAAACGACGCGTTCGGATTGCGCTTTGCGCAGGCGATCGTGAGCGCGCCGCTGCCGCAGCCGACGTCCAGTCCCGTCCCGCCGTCCGGCAGCCTGACATGCTCCGCGATCCCCTCAATGATACTTTTCGACATCTGCCGCTTGCCGTTGTAGGAAAACGCGCGATACAGCAGGAGCATCCAGACCGCAACGCAAAGCGCGATGAGCGTCAGCGCAAGGAACACGACAAACAGTACGGTTTTCGCCGTGCCCGAAACGAGCCCGCAAAGCCCGAACACGATCCACAGGATCAGAAACAGCGCGGCCGCGCCTGCGGCGGTAAGGATCATGCCCTTCGGCATCCAGTTCTTATAATCCGGTTTCATTTTGCTTTTACCTTTCCGAGCAGGCGCATCCTTGCGCCCTCCTCTGTATCGTCGTCCTCCACATAGCCGTCGTACGGCGCGGACGGATCGACGTATTTTTTCGCAAACGGCTTGCAGAGCTCATCCCGATGCAGAAGCGCAAAGTCGAGATCGTCCGTCCAGCCGGTGTGTCCGGTGATGATCTTCAGCGGGAGATTGCGCGTGCGCAGGTTCTTATCGAGCGCTTCAAGCGATTTGACCGCGAGTTTGTTGTCCTCGGCGAGCGTCGACAGGAAGCTGTAGCCGCCGTCCGCGCCGAACCAGATCGTATCGATGAACAGCCAGTCGAAAAACTCCGCGCCCAAAAACAGCACGTAAAACTGCCACCAGAGATCGAAATACCCGCGCGTGCCGTTGATCCAAAGGAGCATGACGCCGGGCACGATCAGCATCCAGGCAATCAGCAGGACGCAGGCGAACGCGCACCGTTTTCCGATCTCCTCCTTTGTGATCAGGCCGAGCGTGACGACGCGCTCCTGCACGGCCTACGGGTAGAAGAAGATGCCGCCGAGCGGGCCTCTTCGACACACAAGGATCGCCATATAGAGGATATAGCAGACCCAAAGGATCAAAATCTCGATCGCAAGCTTCAGAACGAGCATCGCTTATCTCCCGAACAGCCCGCGCTTTGCGTACGGCTCGACCGAGGCCGTAACATACGTATAGCCGGTATCCTCAATCGCCTGTTTGAGCTTTTCCCGGTCGATCTCCTGTTCCGTGAGGAACGTCGCTTCGCCGTGCTTTCTCGACGCGTTCACCTTTTTGGCGTCGGGAAATGCCTTGCGGATCGTGTCCGCGATATGCGCCTCGCACATGCCGCACATCATGCCGTCAATTTTCGCTGCAACCTTGTACATATTATCCTCCTATGAAATAACTATCCAAGCGCCACATCCAGTGCCATCATCAACGTAAAGCCGAGCGCAAACAGCACAACGCCGATGTTGGAGTGCTCGCCCGCCGACATCTCGGGGATCAGTTCCTCGACGACCACATACAGCATGGCGCCTGCCGCAAACGACAGCAGATACGGCATCGCCGGAACGAACAGGCTTGCAAACAACACGGTCAGAAGCGCGCCGATCGGCTCCACCGCGCCGGACAGCGCACCGTCCCAAAACGCGCGGCATTTCGTCTTTCCTTCCGCGTGCAACGGCATGGAGATGATCGCGCCCTCCGGAAAGTTCTGGATCGCAATGCCGATCGCAAGCGCCAGCGCCCCGCCGACCGTGATCTCGCCGGAGCCGCCGACCAGTCCCGCACAGACCACGCCGACCGCCATGCCCTCCGGAATGTTGTGCAGCGTGACCGCAAGCACCATCATGGTCGTCCGCTTCAGGCGGCTTTTCGGCCCCTCCGCCTGTCCGATGCTGCGGTGCAGATGCGGAATGACGTGATCGAGCAGCAGCAGAAACAGCACGCCGAACCAGAAACCGATCACTGCGGGCAGAAACGCCCACTTACCCTTTCCCGCGCTCTGCTCCATGGCGGGAATCAACAGACTCCAGATCGACGCAGCGACCATGACCCCGCCCGCAAAGCCGGTCAGCGCGCGCTGCACGCTGCGGCTCAGTTCCTTTTTCATAAAGAACACGCACGCCGAACCGAGCACCGTCCCGAGAAACGGGATCAGCAGCCCTTCCGAAACCGTCAGCCACACGGTGTTTCCCTCCGAATCCTGCCCGTCCGATGTTCCGCGACAGTCAGCCGTTCGAACGGCGTACCGTTTTCCCATTGCTGCCGGTAGATTCTGCTGCACTTGCGGAACAGGCGAAACGTCTTCTGCACCTTTGCTTCGTCTCCGTAGACCTTCCAGCAGCCGACGCATTTCAGATCGCATTCCCGATGCTCGATAAACCCGCGCACATCTTCCGGCGGATAGCCGAGAAACAGTCCGATCTCGTGCGGGAAATCTTCGTTGCTTCGGATTCGCCTGGCAAGGCAGGAGAGGCAGCGCGCGGGCGAGCCCCCGCAATAGCCGCAATCCGAAAGAATCTCACATGCAGCGCCGTCGGACAGATCGCGTGAAAGTCTTTTCGGACGATGCAGATACAGCAGCGCCTTGTTGTTTTCAAAGGAAAGCGGGATTACGCGCAGTCCTTTCCCGGAAAAGCGCCGGTTCCATTCCCGCAGCGATGTGCGCATCGCCTCGATGCTTTCATATTCGCAGCGAAATAAACTGCCCGTTTTGATCCCCGCCAGCGTCGGCGCGCCGTGCAGGATGACCGCTTCCTCCGACATCCGTTTCTCCTTTCGGTTAGCGTTTGCTAACCAATTCCCCGAAAAAAGATGCTTTTTCTTCAAAAGCATTCTTTTCTCGCTGGTTAGCACTTGCTAACCAGTATTATCATATCACATTTTTCTCCGTTGTCAAGAGGGTTTTGATACAGTTTGAGCCGCGCTGCCTTATTGATTGAGGAGGCGGATGGGGCTCAGCATGATGTGTCCCCAGTAATTGCTCCACCAGCGGTCGCCCCTGAAGCCGAACACTTCAAGGTTGCTGATATTGACGGGCAGCACGTTCGGAATGCAGTCAAGCATCTCTCTGCCGAAGGAACGGCTGCGCTGGAGAATGCCGATTTCAAAATAGTATTGTCCGTCCGCAAGCCCTTCGAGCGGAACGGAAACAGGTATCTCGTTGACGCCGCGGCGGACGGAGAAGGTCTCCGACTCCGTTTTTCCGATCCGCGTGCCGTCCAGAGCGAACAGGATCATCATCAGCCGGATATCGTCGTAATCGGCGTCGGCGTCGAGCGTGTACGTTAAATCCAGCGACTCTTCGGAGGAATAGATGTTATTCTCCCGATGGATCTCCGCCCTGGTGAAATGCACTTTCCGGGGTGTGCCGCGCCGTCTGGACGCCGTGTTCAGATCGATCTCCTTTTCGAAGGACGCGCCGCCGAGCTCCATGTATCGCGCGATCGCTTCCTCCGTCTCGCCGTCGAAGACCAGCTTTCCGTGATCGAGAACGATACACCGGGTGCAGAGCTGGCGGATTGTGTTCATGTTGTGGCTGACATACAGGATCGTACGTCCCTGCGCCTGCGAAACGTCGTTCATCTTGCTCAGGCATTTCTTCTGAAACGCCATATCGCCGACCGCAAGCACCTCGTCCATGATCATGATCTCCGAATCGAGATGCGCCGCAACGGAGAACGCGAGCTTCACGTACATGCCGCTGGAATAGCGCTTGACCGGCGTGTCGATGAACTGCCGGCATTCGGAAAAGTCGATGATATCCTCGATCTTGGCGTCGATCTCCTTTCTCGTCATGCCGAGGATCGCGCCGTTCATGTAGATGTTCTCGCGTCCGGTCAGCTCCCCGTGAAAGCCGGTTCCGACCTCCAGCATGGAGGCGACGCGTCCGTTCAGTCCGATCGTGCCGCCCGTCGGCGCCGTGATCCGGGAGATCAGCTTCAGAAGCGTGGACTTGCCCGCGCCGTTGCGTCCGATGATGCCGACGCGCTCGCCCTTTGAAACCTCGAACGACACGTCGTCCAGCGCAAGAAAGGACTCGCCTTTTTCGTAGTCCCGCGCGCCGATGCGCTTCGTCGGATCCTCCTTGCGGCGGATTTTGGCGTCAAGCCGCTGCAGCTCCGCATGCAGCGTCGTCATGCCGATCTGTCCCAGAAGATATCTCTTCGATACGTGATCGACTTTGATCATGATCTCGCTCATTTGGAAGATGAAGCCCCCTTTCCCCGGTTTTTCCCCGCGTCCGAAACGGATGCGAGCATTCTCGCGCATTCCTCCGCCGTTGCATACAGCGCCGCTCCGAACGGCAGATGCCGAAAGAACGCCTTCGTCTTTTGTACGCCGGTTGCGTCCTGCGGCAGCGTGTTCAGGATCAGACGTCTCAGAATGCGGCCGTAAACATATCTCCTCAGCTTGCGCCGGTCGTAGACGCCCCTGCCGTCGTTTGCGGCGATCAGGCGCCGGTACCATGCCGACGCATCCCCGTCGAATACGGCGTCGGCTAAGACGCCTGCCGACCATCGGTAATGCCGGGCCAGTTCCTCCTCCGTGACCTCGCCGAGGAGCGCTTCCAGCAGTTTTCTCTGCGTCATCTGATCGCAGCGGATCTGGCTCTCCCTGCGCGCGCCCGATATCTGATTCGCATGGACGCGCCGGAGCAGAAGGACATCCTTCAGGTTGCAGACGCGCCCGCACCGACCGATCTGCACCCATAATCCGTAATCCTGCGCGTAAACAAGTTTTTCATCATATTTCAGCCCATGGCGGAGCAGCAGTTCCCGATTGAAAAACGCCGTGGGATGATAAGGTCCCGGATTGCCGAACAGCGCGGCGATGCGATACCGTTCCATATCGACGTTCGTTCTCCGGACCTTTGCGACGCGGTCGACGGCGCCGAAATCGCGAACGGCCGATCCGCAGACGATCACGTCCGGATGGCGCTCCATAAACGCAAGCTGCTTTTCAAGCCGTTCCGGAAGCGAAATGTCGTCGGCGTCCATCCGCGCGATATATTTGCCGCGCGCGGCGGAAAACCCGATGTTCAGCGATTTCGTGATCCCGATGTTTTCGGGATTTCTGATCAGCCGGATCCGCTCGTCCGCAAGACCTTCGAGATACGAACGGGGATCGTTCGTCGATCCGTCGTCGACAATGATGAACTCGAAATCGCGAAACGTCTGACCGAGGATGCTTTCCGTCGCTTCTTTCAGAATACCGACCGGTGTGTTGTACGTCGGCATCACGACGCTGATCTGTGCCATATCCGCTTCCTCTCCCGTCAGATCGTGTCCATGAACGTGCGCTCGATCCGGCTGAACAGGATCAATCCGATGAAGAAGATCAGCAGCGTCATTCCCCAGCTGATCAGATAATACGTCAGACTGAAATAGCCGGATCCGAACAGCGCCCAGCGGAACGTCGTGATGATCGGCGTCACGGGATTCAGCAGATAGATGCCGCGGATCGATTCCGGCACCAGTTCAAGACCGTAAGCGATGGGCGACGCGTACTGCCAGAGCTGCAGACCGAACCCGACCAGCATCGCGAGATCGCGGTATTTCGTCGTAACGGACGACACGATGACGCCGCACCCGACGGAAAGGATCAGAAGCTGAAGGATCAGAAGCGGCAGCATCAGCAGCGCCGGCGTAACGCGGATCACGGCTTTTCCGGTCAGAACAAAAAACAGCAGAAAGCCGATCAGCAGAACAAACTGGATGGCAAACGAGATCAGATTGGAAAGAGCCGTCGAGATCGGAGCGACCAGGCGCGGATAGTAGACCTTTCCCATCGTATTCCGGTTTTTCAGGAACGTGATGCTCGTTGCCTCGACCGTCGCGGAAAACAGCGACCAGCAGATGTTGCCCGCCATATAGAACAGGAACCCTGGCAAAAGGATCGCTCCCGGCGCATCCGCCGTGGTGAGCTTTGCGAGCTTGCCGAAGATCACCGTAAAGACGAGCGTCGTCAGCAGCGGCTGAATGATCGCCCAGAGCGGCCCGAGGATCGTCTGCTTGTACATGGCGGTAAAATCCCGCTTCACAAACAGAAAGATGAGATCCCTGTACCGGAACGTTTCTCTGAGGTGAAGATCAAAAACCTTATGCTCCGATGTGATCGTCGTCAGAAATTGCTTTTCCATATCCATGCTTCGAAAACTCCGTCTGTCTTCTTTTCAGCCGTTTTTTCAGCCGTTCAAACCGCTCGTTTCCGAGGATCCGGCAGCCCGCTCTCTTGAGAACGCCCATCATTCGATGATACCGTTTCGCACCGATGCAGTTTCTGATCGGAGCGTTTTTCCACCAGCTTGCCGCAAACCAATGGATCGAGATCGTTTCTTCCGAGCAGCACGAACGGGTGTGCGTCATATCGATCGGGCAGAAAACGGGAACCGGATAGAGACGGATCCCGCCCGGAAGAAGCTGTTCGCTGCCGTCCGGCTGCATCCCGTGTCTTCGCATGACCGCCGTTTCCCTGACCGGACAAGGCGTGGTATCCATCGTCCCGTCGTCCCTGAGAAACGGGACGGACTGATATTCCGCCATGATCTCCCGCAGGATCTCCGCATGCTTTTCCGCGCCGAAGCCGAGTCCCGATGCGATCTGATCCGGCTGCTGGAAGCCGAAAAACACCTTGTTGTCCAGAACGGCGTCGAGACTTCTGAGAAGCTCCACGTCCGTATCCAGATAGATCCCGCCGTGTTCATAGACGATCTTCATCCGGAAATAATCCGCGGCGAACGCCCATTTCTTTTGTTCGATCGCCTGACGGACAAACAGCGGCGCAGCCGCAAAATCGCAGTTCTCTTCGTTCCACTCGATGATCTCGTACTCCGGGCAAAACGTTCTCCAGTTCTTTATGCATTTTTCGGTCAGTTTCGGTTTTTTCTTTTTTCCGAACCAACAATAATGAATCACTTTCGGGATCACATTACAATTTCCTTTATCGCAAAGCGACTTTTTCAGACCGGGCCCTGTCCGTACAGGTCTCGGGATGCGGAACCGACACGGTACGGTCTTTGCTGTCCTTATTACCCTATTAAATTAGTATAGCATCTCTGCGTCTGTGCGTCAACGAATAGTTCCCGTATAAAAAACCGAACCGGGCATCCGGTTCGGATCGACGATTCGTTTCGATCGAACGGTTCAGCGATAGAAGCGTCCGATATAGCCTTCGACGTCCTGCCGGGTTCCCTTGAACGGTCCCGGCGTTTCCATCTTGAGCGAGACAAGCGCCGCCGCAAATTCGAGCGCGGTCGGAATGTCGTGATCGAGGCGCTCGCAGAGATATCCCGCGAACGTCGTGTCGCCCCTGCCCGTGCGTCCCGAAAGATTGCGCGGACGCAGCGGCGCGCGGTAGATCGTTTTTCCGTCGCACACGATCGCCTCGGTGTTGTGCGTGATCAGGACTTCCTTTGCGCCCCATTCGCACAGCAGGAAAGCGGCTTTTTCGCGGTCGTCGGTGCCGGTCAGTTTTTCCGCCTCCGCCGCATCGGTCTTGAGATAGCGGATCAGCGGCAGACATTGTTTTTTCTCCGGCCAGTCGCGGAGCTCCAGCGTGCCGTCGTCGTTGCGGAACCGCATCATGCCCTGCACGTCCAGCGCCGTGTCGCCGCGTTCGGCGCACGCTCTGACAAACTCGAGCGGGAAATCGCCCGCAACGAGCCCGCCGAGATGATAGACGCGCGCTTCGGCGTCCGGCAGGTCCGAGGGCTTATACGGCTCGATGCCGCGCGTGTTCAAAGAACGCCTGCGCTCGCGGTCCGCCGTGAAATAGGTATTCTGCATTTCGGTATAGGTCTCGGATTCGACCGGAAAGACCTTCTCCACCCTGCTTTCGGCGAAGACCCTGAAGGGATCGATGACCTTCGTGTTTCCCTTCGGAACGACTGCCACGGAATGCCCGGTCGACGCCGCGGCATAGCCGGAAAACGTCACCGCGCCGCCGTTGATGAACTCTTCGCGCCCGTCGAAATCAATGTTGTGATCGAGCGTAATCTGCCCGATGATCATGGTATCAAACATGCGGTATTGCCTCGCTTTCCCTGATGATCCAATCGAATTCGGGACACCAGTTCCGGTATTGTCCCGATACGATGACGTCCTTCAGCTCATAGGAGTCGCGGATGCGTTTCTCGGTAAGGATCGCCGCGCGTCCTTCGTCGCCGATCTGGTGCGCGTCGGACCCGACCGTGCGGTACAGATGCGGGTTTTCTCTGCACAGTTTCAAGGCCAGTTCGTTGCGGTTGTCGTGCCGCGGATTGCAGTTGACGACCTCAATTCCGTGCACGCAGTCGTAAAAGACCTCGTTGCAGCCGTTGCGGTACGGGTGCGCGTGGATGATCAGAACCTCATCCCTGTACCGGTCAAAAAACGCTTTATGGTCCATTTTCGTGATCCACGGATTCCGGCGGAGCCACTGCTCGTCGATTCCGTAGACCAGATAATCGCTGTCGTTCTCGGGGAAGCGCAGCTCAATGCCGAAGATCACGTCCATGCCGAGCGCATCCCCGGTCGCCTTCGCCGCGCGGTAGCCGACAAGATACCGGTCGATGATCGCGTCCCAGTCGTCGGGCACATTGTAATGCCCGATCTGCGTATTGTGCAGATGATCGGTCACGCAGACGCCCCGGTAGCCGAGCGCGTGATAGGTCCTGATCTGATCGGCGGCGGGCACGTGCCCGCACTTGCTCGACTCATCGGTATGCAGATGCAGTTCGTAACGGTACATATCGACTCCCTCCGCCCCTTATTTTTCAAGCGCCCGGCAGGAACTCCGGATAATGAGCGACGGAGCGAGGATCATTTTTGTATGCGGCGTATCCGGCCGTTTGATGCGGTTCAGGAGCATGTCCAGCGCCGAGACGGCAATCTCCAGCTTCGGCTGGTTGACCGTGGTAAGACTGATCGGAGGCAGCGCCGAGAAAGAGATGTTGTCGAATCCCATCAGGGAAAGATCCTCCGGGATGCGGATGCCCTTTTCGTATGCCGCCTGGATTACGCCGATCGCCAGCGTGTCCGCCGCGCAGAGGATCGCCGTTTCCGAAGGCGACTGCTCGAAATGCGCTTTCGCCAGTTCATAACCGACCTGCAACGAGCTGCGTGCGCTCGAGTTGCGAAGAACGTTCGGCTCGATACTGAGCTTTTTACAGGCGTTGTAATAGCCGTCTGCGCGCAGCTTATGCGTCATGCTGTTGTCGCGCGCACCGAGATACAGGATCTTTCGATGGCCGAGCGAATACAGGTATTCCGTAGCCTGCTGCATGCCGGTCGTGTTGTCGACCGACACGTAGTTTTCCGGCAGGTCTATCATATTTTCTCCGAGGAACACCGTCGGCACCTGCGCGGTCATAGGCTTCAGCGCGTCGTAGGATTCGGACCCGACCGGTATCATAATGATGCCGTCCACATTGCGTCCCATCAGAAGCGAGAACACTTCCTTTTCAAGATCGGGATCGTAAGAGGAATTGCAGATCATCAGATTGTAGCCGCACTGACGCGCGTATATTTCCAGATGAGCGGTCATTTCGCTCATAAACGGGTTGTCGATGCTGGTGACGATCAGTCCGATGATGTTCGTCCGTTTCATGACCATCGCACGCGCGACGGTGTTCGGCGTATAGCCCATCTCCTCGCAGATCTTAATGACGCGTTTCCTGGTTCCTTCCCCGATCTCCGGGCTGCCCGATAGCGCGCGCGATACCGTCGCATATGACACTCCTGCAACTCTGGCGACATCTTTTAGTGTTACAATTCCCATATCGGATCCTCCGGTTTCAGTTACGCAAATCCTGCACAAACGTTTTCACTGATTTAATTGTACAACCGATCCGGACGTTTGTCAACGTTCAATCTGTATGGGGAACGAAAAAACGGTCCGATAACGCGGTTTTTCGTTCATTTCCGTGCGTGTGCCATCCTGAGCTCCGTTTATAACCGCATCTGAACAGGAAGCAGTCCGGAACGGGATGCAAAAATCTCGTTTTTCTTATTGACAAACCACGCGCTCTGATATACAATAATGGTAGCGCAAACGTTTGCGTAAAAACAGGTTTCGGAGGGGCTTTATGATTTCAACGCTGCTGTTCGATCTCGGCGGGACGCTGCATTCGGTCATCCGGAAGGAGGACTCGATGCGCCTGTTTGCCGGACGTCTCATCCGCCGGCTCGGCGATTACGGGATCGTGCTCGATACGACGCCGGAACAGCTTGCCGTTTCCCTGCACGAAAACGCCGAAGCCTATAAGCATCTCAGCGAACAAACGCTCACGGAGCTTCCGCCCGCGCAGATCTGGAACGAATACTATCTGAAGGAGTTTCGCATCGGCGAAGACCGTCTTGCGCCGATCGCCGAGGAGCTGAGCTTCCTCTACGACTACGACCGCCTGACGCTGATGCGCAAGCCGCGTCTAAGGGAAACGATCGAAGAGCTGCACCGCATGGGGATCCGGATGGGGATCGTTTCCAATATCATTTCGACCTCCCTTGTTCCCCACATGCTGAACGAATACGGCATTGCGCAGTACATGGAATGTATCGTGATGTCGAGCGAAACCGGCATCCGCAAGCCCGATCCGCGTATCTTTGCAATCGCGCTGGAGCGCATGGGTGTGACGGCGGCGGAGACCGGATATGTCGGCGACACGATTTCGCGCGATGTGCTGGGAGCACGGAACGCGCACCTCGGGCTGGTTGTGCGTTTGAACAACCCCTCGATCGCGCACCGGGACGCCGCCTTTCAGGGCGCAGACGCTCCGCAGGCGGACTTTGTGATCCATGAACTCTATG